>ERZ889078.1205-NODE-1205-length-21066-cov-19.599686_pt1 | contig 21066 bp, 36 predicted proteins | sample MGYA00521266_ERZ889078 | MGnify/ENA primary metagenome ERZ889078 (study PRJEB32303, sample SAMEA104408618) | aquatic metagenome | biome: Brackish water; feature: Pelagic; material: water | place: Baltic Sea | collected 2014-06-16T06:34:00 | depth 76,534 m ...
TTTTGTTGAGATGCTCCTCGTCATGATCATTTCTAATTAAGGGTCTTTTTAAAAGTTTTATTCTGTAACGATTCTCATAGAATCCCTTCATTCTATCACCTAATTCATCTTTCATAATTCTGATATTTTTTTCCCTAATATTTCTGCTAATTCATCTTCTGTTGCCATCTGATACTTTGCATTTAACTCCAAACTTATGTTCTCAAATATAAGATGATAAGATCTTTTATAAGAGTTCCTATCGATTCCTGCATTTATTACATGGACCATTGTATATCCTTTCTGAAATATCCTTAGCTTTCTTAAATTTGAGTAATCACTATCTGTAATTTCTCGCCATCCTTCTTCTACCGGAGGTAATCCGAATTCATTTTCTTCAGTACTCATATTTTTTATACTACCGTTGCTTAACTTGTTTCGTCATCTCTTCTAATATAGCTCTCCCAGTTTCAGTGAATTTTTTCGACATTTCTGGATCATATAAACTAATTTCATTTTGTGGTCTAACTGGAAATATAGAATTTATTAGAATCTTAATCCATTGTCCTCGTTCTTGTTCATTTTTCATATTTGGTACGGTTTTTAATAATATTATTTATGTCAATCAACTTCAAGCCATCTTTTAGTAATCTTACTACCAACTCCGTCCCATTCACATCGCCTTAAAACTGAATCTACATTATATTTTATAACATTCATTCTATCATTTAATATTAATAATTCATCTCTAGTTACTGTCGACCTGATGTCTTGTTCAATAGAATAGAGTTCTTTCCAAAAGATTCCATTTTCTAAAGTATATGATGCCATTCCCCATGTCACCATGAAGATTAAGAATGAAACAGGAACGGCAAGTTCAAGAAATGTAATAATCATTAATGCATCATATAAATGTGGGCTAATCATGAACATAACAATAGAAAACACAAATGCAAATGTTCCATAAATAAGTCCTTCGTATATTGGCTTAATGTTCATCATATTTTAATTTTTTTCGTAGTGGTGTTTATGTTCTAATAATAGATTCTGCACTTCGTGGATATATTTTCTATTAAAGTTATTCCATTTTTTTGACCTATTATAGAATGATATAGTCCAAATGTCCCATGGTTCCATAAAACCCATTTTAACTTCGCATCTGTATTCACTAGAATCCTTTGTAAATAATGGACCATCCATAATAAAACCAAGAATTCCTAAATTATCTACCGAAATCTTTATTGGTAGAATTTCTCTTAGTTTAATAGTCATAAGTTCACTACCGCTAGAAAATCTAGGGAGTATCCCAGCAAAATATTCACCATCTTTTAAAAATAAAGATTGTATCCAGAAGATATCATCCACTGATTCGAGCTTAACGTAACTTCCTATTCTCAGATCGCCTAAATTCATAAATATACTATTTATATTTGTTTTTAATTATTTTAATAATTCTGGATTGCTGTATATGTTGCCTATTATCTCTCTTCTTATATTCCATCCTTTTTCATTCTGAGTGCTATGTACACTCATTTCTGCACTTTCATTATCAAGGATAATCCTTATTAGCCAATATGCCATTTTTTCATCATAAACAACATGACCTATTATATTAGATGGAAAGCATTTTATAATATCCCCATTATAGATCAGATATCCATTAACATCCATTAATCCAGTACTTTGTAGTAGATCTTTTGATGCCACCTGGATCTTACCCGGCGTATGTATAAAGGCGCACAGCCATTCACCGTTTTGTTGTTGCCACATAGCAGCAACATCTAACATTTCATTAGTTTGCTGTGACCAGATTTTGAATTTTTTATCCATAACTATTTAATTAACATATCCATATGCAAGTTCAAATAGATCTTTGTTTATCTTTATATCAGTACTGAAACTACTGATTTTTCTAGCTCTCCTAAATTTCCCTTCCTTCTCATATTCAAAATTTCCAGAAATCATTTTTTCTTGAATAATATTATAGAGAACCCATAAACTATCATCAGAGTCCTCCTCCCGGATAGGTGAGATAAGATCTTCTAAATTGATGGATATACCGGATTGCTCCTGTTCTGTGAATCTTATATCTATAGATTTTTTAGCAAATTCCAGTGCTTCTTTTAGATCCAGATGTATATTTTTCATCTTCTCCATAGATGCTATTGTTAGTGGCAACTTGCTCACCATATATTTAATTTTACTTTGTAATTCTTCAAAGTTATAACCCATATGGCGGATCTTTATGGTTCCAAAATTCTCTGTAGATACAACTAGTCCATTTTCACACACCATTCTGAATAAACCTGCAGTAAAGGTAAAGCTGTTCCTGCCATCATGCGAATTTGTAAGCAATATTTGTGGATATACAGCATCCCCTTTTTTGTCTTCTATCTTTAAGGAATTATTTCTAAATACAATTAAATGTTTTTGAAATCCCTTAGTTCTATCTTTACGTGCTTTGACTTCCTTAGCATCTACCATATGCCATCCTAATAATTGCATATCATCTATAATTGTAGATGTTGAAATGTGGTTGTATAATCGGGATACGTCTTCTGATGATGACTCACTAAAAACAGATCCTGCTTTATCTTTTACGTCGTCTATAGACAAAACTTCATTTGAGTTTATTTGTAGCATAGCTATTTGTTTTCTGGATTATTAAATTGTATTACATCATGAATTCCAAGATAACTTTTTATTTCGTTTATAAAGGATTCTTCGGATATAAACCTATATACTGTTCCTTGCTTAGTGAATGCCCAATTTCCAGCTATATGGTCTAGACAAGTAATTACTAATGTTTTATTAGTAAATGTACGCAAACCACGATCTTTATTAATTGCATATTTTAGCAGATCAAGATCTAACATGGATCTTCTAAATTCACCTTGAAACTCTTCGGTTTTATTAGTTTCGTTGGGATCTTTTATGATATCAAAACTGATTGATTCATTTGTCATTGGACCATTTCCATGTCTGGTTTGATATGCCCTTGTAACCAAATAGACATGAGCATCAAAATAATCATCATTAGCATAGAAATGATTTATGTTTGTCGTTCCTACATTTGATCTAGTTACATGTGGGAAAAACCCATAGTGCTGATCCAATAATAAACCTTGTGAACTCTCAAATATTATATTACTAAATCTTTCCGATCTGTGTATATTAGTAACTATTTCTATATGTTCACTAGTAATTAATCGCTGGACTGCATTAAGGAACTCTATTCTTTTTAGCTCGTCATATTTATCATATTTTGAGTCCTTTTTTATATACTTGTAATGTTTATAATACTTTTCATTAGCAAGTTTTAATTTCATCTCAAGAACATCCCTATATAGTAGGTCCATTGCAGTTATTGAGTAAAAAGATTCATTTCTGGCAAATGTATTTCCAACCCCGGTACCACATGTACCATGGGATCTATTTTCTTTACTTATATACTTATCAAACGGAATAGTTACTGGTGAATCTGGGTTAATATACAACTTTGGTTTTATACCTTTTTCCAATAATATATCGAGTTCGTTTATGATACCAACAGGATCCACAGTGCAGAACTCACTCCAATATGTAGGAACTCCTCTTAATGAACCAGATCCGAAATTAGAGAATACGTGTCTAACCCCGTTTAAAACTACGGTATGTCCCGCCTGCTGTCCACCCGAATACCTAACTGTAAGTGTGTTTTCATAATTAAGATTTGCGACGAGAAAATCGACAGTTCTGCCCTTTCCCTCGTCGCCAAATCCTAATCCAATAACTATACTATTTCTCATTATAACATCATTCCAGGTTTATTCTTTTTCGGAATATCAAGAATCTCAGAATCCTCTGTATTGTCAGAAACAATGTTAGGTACTTCAGATTTCTCATTACCTCCTCTGGTAACTATAGATGATATAATTGAGGGTACGTCTGAATGCTTCTGTGCAACAATAAGATTATCACCAAGAATCTGCTGCCAACCGTCTCTTGTTCCTGTTATACTGCCTGCCCATGTTTCACTTATATGAATATGAAATATGTTATATTTTTCTCTTGCTTTCTCAAGAAGAGAATCTGCAGTCTCATCACTGTATTGGCCTTGGTCTCCCATGATTGCTTTTTGTGCAGAAGCAGGTAAATTTTTTAAGGTTGGCTCATCACCAATCGTAAATAGAAAGCCTTTTTTACCTCGCTTAATGAGCGAATCATGCTCTGTATATCTTTCTGCAAAGAACCATGCTAAATGATAGCTCTCTCCCTCGTTTGCTCCTCCTCCACCTTCTAAATAAGTAGATGTAAGCCATTTATCAATAAGCTTATCGCTTGATTCAAATTGACCGACCTGGAGTGGTGCCTTATCAGTTTCATGATCACCTACCCCGATAAAAAGTATCTGAGGGTCTGCGATTCCGGCATCAATTATTGCAGAAACCATGTGTGGTAACCCATCTTTAACTAGATGACCTGGTACTGCACCCATTGATCCAGTAAGATCTAAAGCTATTATAATAGGAACAGAATTTGGGTGTTCCGCTGAATCTCTAGATTCACGTAGAATGACTCCTTTAGGTCTCATTTCCTTATGAATCTTTCTCTGACTAAAGGTCTGAGAAATTGGCTTATCGTAATATCCATCGCTTACAGCACGCATACTACGGGTATGTAGTGAATATCCTCCTCCTCCCATGATTAATACCCCTCTACTTGAACTGCTTCATAAATTTTTTCCCCGAACAAGCGAGTGTAACGAGCATTAACCATGTTGAACTTAATAGTAAGTTCTCTGATTTCTACTAGATCCTCACCATCCATTATTGCAAATTCTTTTGCGTCAAATGAATCAGATTTGATGATTGCAAATGTATTGTCAGGTGACATATCCATTTTTGCATCAAGAAGCCTTAATCTTGAATCAAGATCATATTTGGCATCTTCTACTTTTCTCTTATACTCCATTTGAGCACGTGCTTTGATATCCTCTGCTCTTGCAGTTTTAATCTGTTTTACATTTCTATCGACCATGTCAATAAATATGCCTCTTTCTTCACTCATAATTAATTGTTTAGATTGTTAATAATTATTAAATTCTATATAAAAATAAACGAACTCCTCGCGACAAAAATGAAATTATTCATTTTTTTATAAACCAAAGTTCATCTCTTAGCATAGTCTCTTCTGAATCAACAAATGGCCATATAGCGTCACTTGTCGTATATATAATTTCATATTGTCTCCATATGTACCAACCATGTCCTTCTGCTCTCGCGGAGCTAGAAACCCTTACGTGTGCTTCATTTACGTAATCTTTGCATTCGTGCTTAGTAACATATCTTCCACCCCCTGAGCTAACTACTTCCCATCGTACGACATTACCAATCAAGAATACGAAAAATAATACAATGGATAAAAATACTGCAAATTGAATTTCCCTTTTCATCTTTAAATATTTAAATTATTAATAATGATGTCTCTTTAATTGATCTGAATATTTCCCTCTGTATTCTCTTTTATAGTCCCACGAAATCCCACCATCAGATCTATCATTATTTTCTTTTCCTGCTGCCCATATTAGAGTTATACCAGCTCCTATTACGGTAAAAATAATAAAAAACCATATATTGAATGCTGGTGTTACTAGTGACATTTTAACTATCCATGCAATCACAAAAACTATGATTGCATTAGTAATACCTAGACTCAATGATGATTTAAAAATCATTCCCTTTACATATTGAAAAAATGAGAAGAGTTTCGGGGATTTATATACGATTCGCCAATAAGTTTCAGTTTGATCATTCCTGTTCGATACCTTGTGTATAATTACGAAAGGACATTCCTTCTTACCTTTATCTATGGCATGTTTAGAAGAAACAATGTACATATTATTTGATTCTGTGCTTCCGTATTTATTCTTTATAAAATAATCATATATTTTATCAGTAAGATCCATAGAAACATAGCCTTTATAGCTTTTGAATTTGGTGATTACGAGATTATAATCTCTAATAAGGTCATATATTTCATTGCCCGAATACAGATCATCTGATACCTCTTCTTCCAATTTACTCCTTTCCATAACCTCCTGCTGGATCTCCTGGATCGCTCTGAATCCATGATCTAACCCAATTTCTGATAATAGCTTTTTCTTATCATCAGGAGCAGCAAGCATTTTTACAGAATCATTGCTAAAAAGGAAATTTCCTATAGCATCTCTTTCTTTCTGTCTGTTATTTTTAAGATCGTCTATTACATCAATCTTTGTTCCTATTATTGACATATGCCTATTTTAAAGTAACTTATTTATAATTTTCAATATCGTTCATATTTAAAATAAAAAAATCCTCCATGAATTTCTGTAATTTTCCATCAGTGTCAGTGTGTATCAATTCCCAGAGAGCTAAATCCAAATTAGAACCGATGTTTTCTTTTTTAACTGTACGTTTGATTCTTCTAAGCTCTTTTAATCTAAGTTTATCAGTTTCTGTACGATTTTCAATTTTAATGTTAATCAGAGCACGAAGTTCAACATTTTCTTCTGTAGTTCTTTCCCGATAAGGACCAACTAAGAAAAAATCAAGAAAAAAATCACATTGTCTCATACACTTATGGAAGCTAGAGAACCAATTTTCTGGTGATTTATCGCTTAAGTAATCCTTTATTACCTCATATAGAAAATTAGGATCGCTATATTTAAGAATTTTAAACATATTAAAATATACTCCCATAATGGAATTTCCTGGAATCAGTCCCGATTTTTTTAGTCCTTCCAGAAACTTATCTTCTAGCGTTGAATTTTGCATCCTTTATAATTCTAATGGTTTTTTTAAATATTATGCTACAAATTAAATAATATCTTCCGCAGTAAAAAAATGAAATTCTGACTTTATGATAATTTATTTTCTATATAGTCTGCTATAATTATAATAGCTTCATCCTGAATCCACCAATGTTCCTCACCACCATTAACGGTAATCGAAAAATCACCATCAGTTGGATCTAATACTATTTTACTAACAGAATTCACAATCTTCTCATTCTTCTTTCTTTTTGCTCTTATCTCTTCAAAAATATTTGAGATGAGTGATCCTTCGCCATTAGTAGCATCAGGTGTTGGGACATCGTAGTCCTCACACTTATAGTAATGAGTAGATTTCCCTGTCGGGCCATGTGTTATTTTAACATCAAGATCTGTCCAATCGTCAACTCCTTCCCAGTTTTTTAGAATGTAGATTTTTGCACATTCAGCAATGTGCGATAAGGCCGCTATGTGTTCTTTGTATTTAGACATAAATTTTTCTTCTGTCCAGAATATAGACTTTTTATATCCATCCTCGAAATCTTCTTCCGAAATGAAACATGGTCTAAATACTTCGGCATATATTTGATTTTCCATATATTATGTATTTTAGGTTTCTTTAAACTATGGGGCTATTCCAGGGTCATAGCTATAAGTATCTGGTCCATCTTCACCATCTTTCATGTCGATAACCCATTGTTTATAATCTTCAGATTCACCTTCTTCAAGGCTAACTCTAAGCTCCGAATGTCCATTTTCCCATTCTGCTTTTTCGATTTCTATTTTTGTACCCTTTAGTATTCTGACAACCTGATCAATCACCCAATCCTTATGGTGTGCACCATCAATTTGACCATATTCTTCAATAAAATAAAGAATCCAGTCCTTTTCTGTATAATCTTTGTATATTGTGTCCTTTTGTTCGACTTGGGTTGTGCCTAAATATCCTTTCATATCTTATATTGTTTTAGTATTGAAAATAGGATCTTGGTGTATAGGGGGCTTCGCCTCGACCTTCTTTATTTTTTTGATTTTTATATTTTCTGTAAGAAATGCTCCAAACTCTCTTATCATATTAGTTTTAGCTAATATAGAATTAGTTCCATTAACATCAAAGTCTCTTGCTAATATATTCCATGCAAGCCCCTTGGTCATTCCTTTATTACAGATACTAACAACTGTCCAATCATCTATAGCATCTTTTGCTCTCTCGAACATTAATGCTAGATCCTCATTGGATATAGTTTCCGCTATTTTCTTTGCATCGTTTCTATTCATATTTTTCTATGTTTCCTTTTATTTGATCTCTGTTTAAACATACACATCTTCCATCAAAATCGAACTCTAAATGTACATGATCGTGATACTCGAGATAAAGGATTGAACCCGCAGGAACTATAATTTCCTCATCAGGAGGCTCAGGAGGGTATCCAATAAATTCTTTCATTGCAAAATATTTATCTACTCCAGATTTCAACTTTGTTATGGAATTATAATATGACCAGAATCCTTCTGAATCTTTTGCAAGTAACTCCATATTAGCTTCCCATGTATAATGATCATTATCATTATCCTCTGAGAAATTACCTTTCTCCCTTTCGATAAGTTCTCTTTCTGCTGATTTATAGAATAAATCAAATGCTTCGATTTTTTCAAGTGCTGTATACTCATCCAGTGATTTAACTACTGAACTTCTTAATGAAGCAATGTAATTTTTTTGAGCTATTTTAAGCTCTTCCAATTTTACTTCTAATTCTTTTTTTACTTTGTCTACTTCTGATGCTCCCATTTTTAAAAGTTTTAATGATTATTTGATTGATTCTGTGCCGATTTCTCTATATTTGAAATTTAGAGATTCTGCATATTTTTTTAGAGCTTCAATATTTTCTGTCCCTATTATAAACCCATGATTCTTAAGATTCAATATAAATGATGTTGTCTTATGATCTACTTTTTCTATAATTGCATCTAATTCTCTAAGATCTCCACATGGAAAGTAGTGTTCAGTATAGATTGTATTCTCTATATAAGCATGCCCGTGGATCATATAATTAACTTTTTTTAATTTTTTATATAGAATCAATTGTATTGGCGTATCAACAGAAGGCTTAGAATCACCAGCATATAAAACTTTATTTTCATCAAGTTCTGTAAAAATAAAGTCATTAGAAGTTAATCTATCTTTTGGTGTATTTCTGCCCGAAACCAAAACCATATTTTCATACGTTCTCATACTAGGGAACATTTTTGAACATCTAGTAGATACATTACCGAAATATCTTCCTCCTCTCTCATTCTCAACTTTATCTGCAATAACTTTAACAATATCGCATAGATCATCTAGTTTGGGTTTTATTACGTCCATAGATGCTTTTTCAGATTTCATTCTGATTGAATTCTTAGACCAATTATAAAAATCTAGCATGCTTTTCTTAAGAATTTTCAGATCGCTAGTGGAACACCAGAGATTACCTAAAGCATCTATAAGATTAAAAATAAATGGTTTTTTGTCTGTATTTATTGCAATTACTGCATTAGCTCTCATCTTAAATATACGAGCAACTGCATCTCCAATATCTCTATTATCCCTGAGCACCTTTGTACAAAATAATACAGATCCTATGGACTTCTTAGGATATAATTTTTCAATTGAATTATCTACATTTGCTCCCCAGATAGCCATATCATATCCAGATAGATCTGTTGAATTTTTTAGATCATCTATAGATCCTCCGTTAGTGCATTTTGCATCAAATAATAATGAAAGTTTTTTTATTATAGAAGATTCTCTAAAGAGAATGTTTTCATCACTAAAATCACCACCAACAATCATAATATTACTAGGAAGTTTTTTTTCTGAAGATAAGCTTGACTTAAGTTGACCGAATTTAGGTTGTAACTTCCAGTGACCCAGAACTTTTATGTTATCGGTCCAGAATTGTATTGCTTCAACAGATTCAACCTTTTCATCCATCCTATATGGTTTTGGTGCTTGGTGTCCTATTTTATTTAAGGTATTCATTATCTTTTCTCAAGTGTTGGTTTAAGCCACATATCATTTCCAAATACAAGATTTAAAAAACCAGGGATTGATCTCTCGATATGCATAAAGGTCTTCATGGTCATTACAGTATTGTGCTTCATCATCTTCATCACTTCCTCCCTGATTCTTTCCTTACTTACTGTTTTCTCTAATTTATTCAGTATAGGCCCTTGTTCCATTGCTCTCCAGATATCGCTATGTATTACAAAACCCTTAGTAATAGAAAATCTTAAAGCTCTAAGAATCCTTAATGGATCGTCCATCATCGTTTGTGCAGCAGGTAAAGGAGTTTTAAGTATTCTATCATTTAAATCCTCTATTCCATTGTATAGGTCTATTAAAGTACCATCCTCTGCTTCAGCAATAGCATTAAGAGTAAAGTCTCTTCTGATAAGATCGTCCTCTAAATTTCCTAGCGCTAAAATGGGCTTCCTTGTACCTTCTATATAGCCAGTCTCCTTTCTTGCCATTACAAAGTCTGCGATCAATCCAGCGTTAATATTATCTTTAGGAAATCTAGCCCTTATAGTAAACATTGCGGGAGTAGATAAAAATATCTCGAATTTTCTATCAGTCATCCATTTTTCCATGAATGCAAATCCTTCTTCAACACTTTCGTTTAGATCATCTAATACAAAAGTAAAATCGATATCATTAGATTCAATACCAAGTATTTTATCTCTTACACATCCTCCTACTTTATATAATTTAGGCATATTTAATAGTATTTAAATTGGTATGCAAAGATATCGTAAATATTCGAAGGGAAAAAATGAATTTCTATATTTCATAGAAGCATTCCGAATTAAGTATTATAACACACTCACAATCCCATCCATATAAGTTGTGTGGATGCCCAAATCTGGTTTGGATTTGTCCCCTTTCAGTAAGCCAAATTGCATGATATTTCTTTGCTATCTTTTCAAAATCAGGTACTTGGGTAAGTCCACAAATAGCATTTTGCATAGGTAATATAGATAGATCTGATAATGAATCTATGACTAATATCTTTGCATTTCCTTTAAACTTTGCTCTAAAATGATATTGTAACTTTTCTGTTCGAAACCCCTCTGAGGTACAAAAATCCCTCCACCCATATTCAGTATCCTCTGGAGATAGCCATAACCCGCCTATTGGTTTAATCCAGGAATCATTTTGAATTTTTTTGAATTTTTTAGGATTGAATTTATTTGCACCATAATGAATTAACGAGCCAGGGAATTCTTGGTTAACTTCGTGAATTATACTCTGCATAGAAATTCTTTATCTGTGTATTTTATTTTACAAAGATTCATAAGGATTTTTAAATCCCTTAATGCTGTTATACTGAGAAGTCTTCTTGGACCACCCATAAAGGAGCCGAAATTCTCATCAGACCAGTTAATAGTTATTACATCTGTATCACCAAATTCATCTTCAGTATCTAAAACCAGTCCCTGCCCCACAAAATAAATCCTTTTTAGGTCTGTTCCTGATTCGATATTCTTAGTTATTCCTTTGGCTTCCCCTTTTTTTATATCAATCCCAATCTTTATAGAATTCTCTATAAATTCCATAGGAATTTCAAACGTCTTATGCACTCCCATTATCTCTAAATTTTAATTAATTACAAAGATAAGGTTATAAACCGTATTAAAAAAACGATTTCTATAAAATGTGTAATAAATCCCATAGGTCTGCTGGGGTTCTCAGTTCGAAGTTTTTATCTTCTATCGTGACAGAGCCCTCTGTGAATCCTGCACCAAAATCAAGCTCGTATATGTAATAATCAATCCAGCTGTCTTTATGATTATCGTTCATAGCTATTCTGATTATTTTTATTAATTGATTTTCTAGTAAATGATTATCATATCCACTTGTATAATCATTGGGTAAGATAACACTAAATGCCTCATAACATCTATGGTCATGGTTATGCTGCTTCTCAATTTCATTTAAAGTCTCTATAAATAGATCCTTTGATAATGTTATATTTCCTATATCGTCTGCGTTTTTTTCCATAATTATTTAATTATACCAGGTGGATATTTACTTAAACCAATTCTACAAAATAGATCTTTCCAGAATGTGATTTTAGTGGAGTTAAATTGAAATTTATTATAATTGACCTTACCAGCATTAGGAATTCCTGTTTTTATATTCTTAGTGAGTACGATATTTTTGGTGTCACCAATTCCATCAACCACAAACTCTGAAATCTCAGCTTTATTACTTATCTGATATATTATTGGTTCGTTATCATTCTGTGATCCTCGTCCAACTATTATAGTATTTTTTGGAAATAAATATGACGAATATATGGAAATCCCACTAAATGACCCGATGTTTTCTATTAATTTAAAAGGTGAAATGGTTCCACTAAGCGAAGTTAGTTCAACAATTTGGAAATCAAGTAACATAGAAGCTGTCTCCTGAGATACGCATATAAAATTTCCAGCTCCTCTCCTTGATTCAACTGCTATTTTATGCGATAGCATTAAAATTTTGGAAATCATCTTCCGTTTTCCCAATTGGTTCTGTTCGAAACAGATTCTTGGTTTATAACCAAAAATTTTATTTATGATTGCGATTAATTTATTCTTATTTGAAGCTTCATAAAAATCAATTTCATCAGCGGATTCAATTAGTATGTTGACTAATTGTTTATCCTCCATACGATCCATTTCATCATGTAGCGTATATGCCATTTTATCTTCTATCTGAATACCGAACCTTTCTTTCAAATCAATCACTTGGCTATCTAATAAAGAACCAGAAACCGAGAATCTTTCTAATTCAATATGTTCTTTGTTGAGCTTTAGTCCAAAGTTAGTATATTTACTAGTTGTGCTAAAGTCCCTATCAGAATTTAGATCAACATATGGATCAGCATTATGTTTAGCATCCGCTTCATTCAGGTTTTCTGTGTTTTCAATTAACTCAAAGTCAAGAAAATCTAGTTGAAAATAGCGCTGATCACCTTCAACTGTACGTATATAAAAATTTTCTTTAAATTCTTTCATTATAAAATGTTTTAAATATTATATATTCCATGTATAAAAATCCCATATATTAGGCTTTTCTTTTTCTAATATTTCTTTTTGCCTTTTTGTGATCTGTTCTATCTTTAATCCTTTAAGCTCAAGAAATCTCATTTTTAGATACTCTCTCATTATCCTAAATATTTTGACATATTAATAGCTGCTTGTGCAGCTTCTTCCATATTTTCTATTTTTTTAGCTCCTCTAAGGTTAAATGGGATAATAGATGAGATCCCATATTTATAAATATACTCCATATCAAAATCATCTGCAGACTCGATAGATTCAGCAAGTTTTTTTTCCCAGCCTGACCATTGCCATTCTTCATAATCTTCTTCTTTGGGATCATATTTCCCGTCAAATAATCTATCACCAATCTTGAATATATTTCCACCCCTATGTGAATATCCATGGTATCCGATTAATTTCATATCACCATTAACCTCTTTATAAACTTCTGCTACCCCATGTGGATATCCAGCGTAAACCTTGAACTTATTTTTATAATACCACCAGCCACTTTCTATATTGCCTATATAGGTTCCATCACAAGCAAGAAAAGAATTATATAATTCAAATTCATTACCTTCGCCAAACTGATGAGTTCCTATAGAACCACCAGTATTTTTAACTATCAGCTCAACTTTTGCTGGATCTACCTTATTACCCGATGCTTTTTCATATATTGGGATCATTCTTGATACAAGCTTAATAAAGCCAAAATCAATATGAACCTTATTCAATACTCCGCTTTCTCCTCCTGTATAATATGGAGATCTTTCCAGCTTAATTTTTATCTTTCCTAGATATGGGGTTTGATTTTCTATTATTCTCATTTTTATATTAATTTACCATTTTATATTAATTTACCACGTTTCAACATCTGTTAGATCTAAAATAGAATAATCTACTTTAGATCTAACTTTTATAGATGGTCCAATACCAGAATTGTATGATATAATCCATTCAATATTTTCTGATTCACCGTGAACTAATTCTAGCTCTACTAACCATTTATCAAATTTATCCTGTTGTTTATCGTTTAATTTTATATGAAAACCCATATTCTTTGAATCTTTAGACCTAATAGGTTTTAAATTCCCAGCTATCTCATTTCTTAAGATCTCGAATTCTTTTTCTGTGAAGTCTGAATTAAATATTTGAATTTTAGTTTCCTTGATATTTGGCTCAGAAAACACTAACAAATGATATTCAGGTTCTAATTTTTCCTTAAGTAAACCTGCTATATTACTAAATCTCTCCTTTGCTACTCGAGAGCTATTATTATAAGTAGAAATTTTGCAGACTAATATGGGTCTAAGCTCTTTCATGATTCAATTAATTTTAATGCTTCAGCTAAACCGAATTCTAATGCTTCTTCATATGAATGATAAAATTTACCATCAGGACGGATTACATTACCAGGAGTAGAAATATGATAAATATAAATATCGGCTTGTGTATCTACCCATGATATTTCTACATGAATGTTAAATTTCTTTCTCAACCATTTCTTAAGAATGCTTTGTGTTAGTGCATATGCAATTAATACATATGGATTACCATCAAATAGGTTTTCTTTATGTATAATTGAACTGTATTCTAACACAGATGGCACATAGTCAAAGTGTATATCAGTTCCTTTTCTTGTGTCGAATATAGTATGTTGAAGTACTTCTGCAAATGCCTTTTTTGATTGTAAAGTACAACCCTTTTCTTTAGCTAAAATAGCAGTCTTTAATGATATTAAAGTTTCTTTCATATTTTTAATCGAATTTTAATTGAGAATTTCTCATTCCGTTTAAAGTCTTATTGATAAGTTCAGAATTAGTTTCAATTTTATCTTTCATAGACTTAAACATTTCTCCCCATTCTTTTACATCCTGTGGATTACCTGGATCGAATGGTTCTAAATCATCAGCTAATGTTCTTGGTGATACATTCCTTACTATAGGAAAATTGACAGATGAGAATTCAAAAGCTCCATTACTTTCTTTTTTCATAACTTTATTTATATTGGGTTCTTAGTAATGAGATTACGTCTCTAGCATCATCTACAGCATCATGGGATACAAATCCACTAATTCCAAGTCTTTCCTTGCATAAACTAAGTCCGGGTAGAGCTTCATCTTTTTTCCAATCGACAAATAGAATAGCAGGATCCAAAATTCTGTTCCTTATTCTAAACACTTGCTTCCATCTTGGAAGTTTTTCAAGGAATAACTTATCAAAAGTACCGAAATTCTTTCCTGCAATGTTCAAATACATCTTAGGCATTTTTGAGGTAACCACTGGATAACTAACTTCGCCGAGTCTCTCAAATGGATAATTATAAACTTTTAATATATCAAGGAAGATCCCATTTTTCCATAAAAATCTAAATAGTCCAATAACAACATCTTCTTCCTGGAAGAACTCGTATCCATATTCTTCTGATATAGCTAATTTATCCTCCTGAGTTCTAGCAGTTTGATACTTCACCATGGTTTCTATTATTTCATGATTCATATTAATTGCGAATGCGCTTCCCTTAAAATCATTTCTGAGTATTAGCGCATGAAAGGTTGGAAGTTCTTTTATAGGTATATCAGGTTTTTCTGTATCCTCTATTACAGCTCCAATTGTTAGTATTGAATGATTTTCTGGATCAAGCCCGGTGGTCTCGATATCTATAGAAATATATTTCATATTTACTTAATTTTATTTAGTGTATTTTCCATATCTATATAGCCTTTAAATGAATCGCTAGATCCGTTAGTGTATTTAATAAGCATCATTGGAGTCATTGTTCCTTCTGCTATTATACTTATGCTCTGAATTCCATTTAACTCAAGAATTTCTTCTGTTAATCCAGCATACATTTCTTTAAGAGTTTCGGCATGTTTTAAAAAAAATTCTACTTCTTCTTTAGGTATTTTATTTTCCATTTTATATTAGATTAACATGTCGGTTTTATCTTTCATTTTATTCTTTTAATTTAAAGATTATAGCAATATCGGGAAAGTTGTTTCGGTTTAAAAGGGAAGCTATTTTTCATTAACCACATTTTAAAAATATTATATAAAATACTAGAGCCGAGGAGCGGATTCGAACCGCTGTATGAGGTTTTGCAGACCCCCGCCTAGCCACTCAGCTACCTCGGCATATAATGGATACGGAAGTTTCGATCTTCGTTTCCTATTCCCATTCGGAGTTTCACCCCTCCAGGTACACATTATCCATTGCGGAGAGTGAGGGATTCGAACCCCCGGTGCCCTTACGGGCACACATGCTTTCCAAGCATGCGCCTTAAACCACTCGGCCAACTCTCCAGTTTATTAATTGTGCGGAGAGTGGGGGATTCGAACCCCCGGACCCCTTTCGGGATCACTGGTTTAGCAAACCAGCGCCATAAACCACTCGGCCAACTCTCCATAATTCAAAGAACTTTTTGTATTCCCAACCGGATTCGAACCGGCGAACTTCGGTTTTTAAGACCGACACCCTTAGCCACCTGGGTTTTAGGAACATTTGCCGTACTTTCCGACATGTCAACATGGATATTTTAAACGTTCTTCGGACTCTCATGTTCTTCCGTTGTAACCAAGGTGGGATTCGAACCCACGTACCCTAGATCCTAAATCTAGTCAGAATCGCCACCCTCCTGCTCGGCCATATTTCGTTTATCTATATCAAATTGACGCATTTTAGCTTTTCTACTTTTGTGGTCTTTAGTTCTCTTACCATGAGATTTTCCACAAGTACATTTATCTACTAAATGATCAGATCCATATTTTCCTGTTCCTGTACAGTCTCTTGGTAGATCCTGTAATTTTACTCCGTATGCTTTCATAATATATTTCTTTATGTTTTAATCTTACCTTTGAAAAATCCAATTGGCATATCTGCATTCATCTTACAAAATTCTTCTTCTGCCATTATATCCATGCATGTTATCCAACTTGCTCGACAATATTCGATAAACTGCTGTCCATATTTCTTAGTCATAATACCAAATTCATATTTAAAATTGTTTTTATCTGATTCAAAATCTATTGCCTCGTCTAAAAACTTCTTCCAAGCTTGCTCTGGTATACTCCATTTTGCTTCGTAATCATGAACTTCAATTATACTCATCTTCTCTAGTATTTAGTGTTTGTATTCCAGATGGGATTTGAACCCACACGTACTAAGACACTAGGCCCTCAACCTAGCGCGTCTACCAATTCCGCCACTGGAATAATTTGGGGTGTATGGGGAGGATCGAACTCCTGACCTCTAGAACCACAATCTAGCGCTCTAACCAACTGAGCTACATACACCATTTAATAAATCAAAGAACAATAAAAAAAGCCTTTCAGAATGGTCTGAAAGGCTTTTGTATTACATTTAATCAAATTCTCTCAGCACCTTATTTCATCTAATGAATGACTCAATAGACTGCATAAGGATAGTGATATGTTGATTGTATTTTTCATTTATAATTATATTGTATTTATCTTATTTGTTTCACAAGAATAGTATATTATTCCGTAATAAAAAAATTATTTTTGAATTTAAATTATTAGTGTCCCAATTCTGGGATATGAATGATCTTTCCTATATTAAACTTAGTAAAAGTATAATCTTCCAATACATAAGTTTGACACATAATATCTTCAATACTATTCTCATAGATATACGTAGTAAGTTCTTCACCTTTTACATTACCCGGATGACCGTCACCAATCAAAGAATTTATTTCATCAAGATGTTTCATCTCTAATATTCTTAGATGAATTTCGTCTCCTGATTCAAAATGGACAACCATAAGAAATTCTATCGCGCTTCCTATCGCGTTAAACTCATCAATAGATGATTCTTCAACTGTAGATTCATTAGGCTTAAAGTATTTCTCATACATCATTTCACCTACATATCTAAGTCTTTTCCCTGATTTCCAAATTTCTTGAGCTTCCTGACACATGTCTTCTGTCATATCATTCCGGACCATATCAATAACATCACCATATTTTCCGAATGCTTTTTCACTAATTCCATTTTCATCAGTGATGATTCCTATGACATCATCTTCTATTCTTTTTCGGAAAGCTTCATCGTGTGAAATATTCTTTCCGAAAAAACTAGTATAACCAAGATTTTCAGATTCGTTTATGGGATCAAAATCCTTAAATTTTTTAATCATATAATTTATTTATTTTGAACTTTGATTTTATTCTTATTGCGAGACCAAAAATATAGCCCAAAGAATAAAGCTGATCCCAGGTAAAAAATTCCTGTGGTAATCCAATATGAATTGGTCAACTTCATCACTGAGTAAAATGTTACGTCGAAACCCAAGGGGTTCAGGAACGTCGCTATCACCAGGAAGAGAGATGCTAGATTCTCTTTTATCGTTCTTTTTACCTTTTCCATTTACCTTATCAGACTCGTCCATTGTTAATTTTATTTATTAGTTTATATACTAGATCTTAAGATGGTTTCGGTTAGAATATCTTGCAGTCTTGGAATAAACAGTATCTTTGATACGGTTATATATATCTCCTAGGTTTTCATAATTATTAAGTATTTTAATGCTTCCTGTAATCCTACTTCTAATGCTTCAAAAGGTGTTTTTGATTTTTCACCAAATACATCACCCAAACAATCATTAGTTCTTAAATCATATATAACACACTGAAACCATTTATAGGTATCATTATAGATAGGTTCTACCCATAATAATTTAGTTTCGTATAACCATTCTTGAAGTACTGAAAGTGTAGTCGAATCAATTACATCAACCTTTTCATTATACCATTCTTCTCCATCATAACGAGCTGGATATTCATTATTTTCAAACTCCGCTTTTCTAGCTAATTCAGCTAATTCAGGAGATATTTGTTTATTTTTCAGATTGTTCATAATTTTCTAGATTAGCTAGCAGGTTTGTTTTTATTATATTATGCAGGTGTGAATTATTCTTTATCATCTTCATCAGTTCTTTCTTACTATAGTTATTATGATGTCTTTGAATTTCTCTAGCAAAAAAGCCATCTATACGTTTTAACCCTGTTTCTAGGTGAATAGATGTTATTCTTCTATCGCCAAATACTGATGTGTTAATTCCTTGATCCATATAAACTTTGTTCCAATCGGTAAGTTTATTCGGGAATTCTTGTTTATATTTGACAGGAGGCCTATGGTTCATATCATATTCACATTCAAACCGATATTCATCAAGGATTTCATCGCTTGTAGGTTCTTTATACGCCATACCAATATCATTGTTTAGTGTCATATTATATTCAAACTTGGTAAAAAAATAAAAGTTGCGTACCAGCCTTATACTGGAAAACATACCTACTTTCAAGGTTATGAACGTCTCGGAGTAAATCGCTAAAAGAGCTATATAAATATATTGTCACTTTACTTTTAACTAGTTACCAGCAGAACGTTAGTCATTGGTGCCTAAGCCATTGCAACTTTCAATCTCAGAACTGCAAATTCTTTGATTGTTTATAGTTTTTCCGATTGTTGCCAGTATTGAAAAACTAGTAAAAATATATACTTTAATCTTAATACAAAGATAATTTCTTTGTGCGTAATAAAAAAATAATCTATGAATTAAATAGTAGCGTGAGGCGGGGTTGAACCGCCAACCTTTGGGTTATGATTCCAATGCTCTAGCCAGTTGAGCTATCACGCCATTGATTCCTTCTATTATGTTTCCAAGTTTTATAGGATCTAATTTGTCCAGGATATAATCCTCCTTTTCTCCAGATAATATAAAAATCATCTGCCCATACATCTAGATCTTTCCAATATATGAATACATTATACTCTCTTGAGTTATGCACCATATGCATTCTACTTCTTTTACAATTTTTGCTCATTTTTGCTCTTTTTAGGTTAAGTTAACCTAATGAGCATCAAATTTTTTCTTCATATTTATTATATTGTTTAAGTGTTTGTAGATCAAAATACTCAGAAATATGGATCGAAATATTCATAAAGTGATCCACATTTCAACTTCAAATGAGCTATAGATATTATAAAGAATGGATAGAAGGGCTCGAACCTCCAATGCTAAACCGGGTTAACGGGTATTCTAACCAATTTTGCTATTACAAGCTATATCCATTCTAATTGTCGGACTGGCTGGACTCGAACCAACGACTTCCACATTATCAGTGTGACGCTCTAACCAACTGAGCTACAGTCCGTGGTCGGGAGGATTTGGAATTATCAGCAACCAAACTCTTAGGATTGATGTTACCTCTCCCGGATGTTTTCTTTGTGTTTTTGTCGATGTTGGGACACTACCAAAACAATAAAAATCTTACTATAACCCACGCTCCTCAGGCTGGACTCGAACCAGCGACACCCTGATTAACAGTCAGGTGCTCTAACCAACTGAGCTACTGAGGATTTTTCTCTCTATTATGTTCCATTTTATTGCGCCTCGTGATGGATTCGAACCACCGACCCTAACCTTAACAGGGTTCCGCTCTACCGCTGAGCTAACGAGGCCTGGCACGCCTGGAGGGATTCGAACCCCCGACACCTAGTTTTGGAGACTAGTGCTCTACCAGCTGAGCTACAGACGTATTTAAAAATCATATAAAGGAATCGAACCAAATTTTCCAGATTACCATTCTGGTGTTCTGTACTTAATAAGTATGTCAATCCATTGAACTAATATGACTTGTGGTACGGGGCGGGATTGAACCGCCGACACCCAGATTTTCAGTCTGGTGCTCTACCATCTGAGCTACCGCACCATTACTCCTGTTTGTCTTCATGATGACTGAGGTAGAACAGGATCCATTATTCCTCTTTATTAGCACTCCCGACCGGACTTGAACCGGCGATCTCCTGCGTGACAGGCAGGCATCCTAACCAACTGGACCACGAGAGTAAAATAGGTTTAGCGTTTTTTATAATGAGTGCTATACCATAGGATTTAACCACACTTTCTCATTTCGTGGTGATAATGGGAATTGAACCCATGACATACGGGTGCCGAAGTCATTGCCGCTGCTCTACTGCTGAGCTACATCACCATGGAGGCTATCTAAAACTTGATCATTGGATGAACAAGAAACTTCGCCTGATTAGTTTTTTCCGGCCGTCCCAAAGGGATTCAAACCCTTGTTTTTAAAGAGTGACAGTCTAGATCTCGCACGCCAGTCGAGCTCATAGGACGGAATATCATGTACACCAGGAGGGATTCGAACCCACGACCGCCGGATTAGAAATCCGATGCTCTA
>ERZ889078.1207-NODE-1207-length-21045-cov-12.767889_pt1 | contig 21045 bp, 10 predicted proteins | sample MGYA00521266_ERZ889078 | MGnify/ENA primary metagenome ERZ889078 (study PRJEB32303, sample SAMEA104408618) | aquatic metagenome | biome: Brackish water; feature: Pelagic; material: water | place: Baltic Sea | collected 2014-06-16T06:34:00 | depth 76,534 m ...
TTGATCCCCAACGACCGGGTCCAATCAGTACATAATTTTTATTTTCCTCAATGAACCGATTGTTAATGGTTTCCAGTTGAGCGGCAAACTGTTGATTTTTTGAAGCATCAAATGCCTCCGGTTTGATGTAAACAATGTCGGAAATATCCTTGATGATCCCATTCCCCAGGGCCATATTTGATATCAGAATTGTCTCTTTCTGTTGTATCGTTTCAGGATTGAGATGAATTGTTTCATCACGGCCCACAATGGGCCGGATCTGAAGCATACTGAAAAGCTTCGGTTCTCCTTTGGGGATATCCAGATTTACGGCAAACTCAATTTCCACCGGTTTATTCATCTCCCGTTGACCTACCTCAAGGATCTCCTGCAGAATCTTTGCCAGAGGGAATGTGTTGTGATTCAGAATGTTTGAAAAGGTAATCAGTCGCTTCCCGGGTGTTAAAATACCATCCCGCAAGGAGTTGGAATTGTAATCAAACGTAGAGGCCACTATCTTGAGTACCGGATCTCTCTCAGCATCTTTGATTTTCAGCTTCAGCAGATTGATCTTCTCGTCTATATCAGCACGAAAACTGTCGGGATTGAGATCAAGTGCATAAAAACTCTTCTGGGTTTCGGTAAGCGCCAGTTCGGGAGTTGAGAGTTGCAGGACCTTCTTCGGGTATTTTGGAGAAAACCTGACACCATTGCCTCCGTCAACAATGTATTTTCCGAGCCCCAATGCAATGTTGGCAATTCCATCCTCAGGCTCTTCCGGTGCGATCGGGTAAAAGTTTATGGATCGTGCAACTCCGGAAATAGCAGGGTAAAACCGGTCTCCATATTGTCTCCCGATAACCTCCTGCAGGACTATACCCATCTTCTCCTCATCAATCATGTTGAGGGTAGCAGCCATATATGCCTTACTGTCGTGGAAAAAGGCAGAGGCGTAAACACTCTTGATTGCTATGGTCAACTTCTCGATCATGACGCGGTCGTTGAAGCGGATATTTGGGATCATATACGTGGAATATATCCCGGCAAAAGGCTGATAATGTGAATCTTCCAGTAATGAAGAGGATCTGATCGCGACCGGGTTCCGAATACATGTGATAAAGGTGTAGAGATCTTCATGAATCCTGAATGGAAGTCTGGAAGCTACAAAAATGTCAAGGATCTCTTTATCGCTCCGGTTCGAAAGAGCTATCTCATAGAGATTATTCTCTTCCATGAACTCATCAAAGACGTCAGTCCCAATCACCACTGTTCGGGGGATTGAAATGGTTACACCGTCATATTTGTCGGTCAGCCTGTTGCGTTGGATCAGGGAGTCGAGAAATGCCAGGCCCCTGGCCTTGCCGCCAATTGACCCCTCCCCGATCCGGCCGAAGTGTAGAAATTCATCATACTTATCACGATCGAAATCAGCGATCACTCCCCTTGCCTTATTGATCCTGAAAGCTGTGATAGAATCGTAGATATAGCGTTTAGCCTCATCCATATCTTGAAACTCTGATACAGATATTTCGCGGATTAATGCAGCGATCGGAAACAGTGCTCTGGCATTCAGCCACTTGGAGAAACGGTTCCGTTGCATGTGATACCGGAGTGAGTCATCCGGGATTTCGAAAATCCGCTCCTGCATTGTACGTAAATCGGCTACTCTGCTAATCTCCCGTCCGTTTTTTGGATCAATAAATACAAAATCTCCAAAAGAGAAATGCTCATTGATGTATTTCCTTAATTCCATGGAGAGGGTTTTGGAATCCTTATTCACAAACCCTACATTCATTTGTTGTGCAACCTCTTTCCATTCAATATCGGAAGACTGGAACAGGACAGGCATATATTCATCTTCTGCCTTAATTTTCTTGACTAGTTTGATCCCGGCTGTTTTATCAGTCTCTCCTTTCCGCTTAAAACTGATATCGGTAATGATCCCAAGCAGGTTATGGTTGTATTTATCCCACATCTCAACAGCCTCTTCGTAGTTGGTAGCCAGTAGAATCTTTGTACGTCCCCGCATTCGCAACATCTTCTGATGTTCATTCAACCCTTCGGTCATGAAAGCCTTGGATTGCTTGAAAATGATCTTATAGATGTTCGGGAGGTAACTCGAATAAAACCGGATAGAGTCCTCAACCAGAAGGATTGCCTGAACTCCCTGTTTGACATCCTGGTCGATGTTCATTTCGTCCTCAATAAGCTTGATAATCGCCAGCATGATATCGGCATTCCCCAGCCAGCTGAAAACGTAATCGATAGCGCTCAGATCTTTCTGGCTTAACCTTAAACTTGCCTCCCGTGAAAAAGGTGTCAGAGCTACAATCGGGATCTTCGGGTACTTGTCTTTTATTCTCAGGGCCAGATCAAATGTATCTGACTTCTCGATGCTCAGCATGGAGATCACAAGCTCTACCCGTTTATCTTCCAATACAGCAAAGGCCTCCTCTTCAGATGTCACTTTTATGAATTGCGGCGGATAACGAAGGTTGAGCGCTACGTATTCCAGGAAGATCTGTTCATCAATCCTTCCGTCCTCTTCCAGCATGAATGCATCGTAGGTACTGGATATCAGAAGAATCTGGTATATCCGCTGCTTCATCATCAGGTTGAAGTGCGTATCCAGGAAGTAGTACTTTTTGGGATCGAAGATTTGCTTCTGTTCCACGGACAAATGATTTGAAAGTCAAATATAGTGAAATATATGGACAGGGTCTAGTTGCCATAAATTGCACATATATTGCCATAAATTAAATATCGATTAATTTCCCTAATCCCTAATCCCTAATCGCTAACTAGTTCTCCCTCAAAACGTAATCGTCATATTCGATCTCAAACCGCATCTTGTGCTTCGACTCTTCCATAGCCAGATAGCGGAACATCTCCTGCATTTCCGGTTGCACTGCACGATCAGCCAATGCTGTGTACAGTTTGAAAGCCGCTTTCTCCTTTTTCATTGCCAGGATCAGGGCTTTATCGTATGCCATATCAGGTGTGGCTTTTACATCTACAAAGTAATCTGCCAGTTTCATGTCAATTATTTTGATGGTACCAAACACGGTGGCGCCATTCACTTTCACCTCCATCAGTTTCGATTTGTGCTTCATCTCCTCTTCAGCAAACTCGTGAAAGATCTTTGAGACCTGTTCGTTTTTTGACAGTTCAGCCAGTTTCAGATAAAAATCCACAGCTGCCTGCTCTTCCCCGATCGCAAAATCGAGTACATCATTCATGTTGTTGAATTCTTTCATGTTCGTTATTTTGAGATTCTATTTTATATCAGAGCCGCAATGAATTGCGGCTGTACAATGCTATGATTCGAGGCATCCATTCCTTCATTCCTGCATTCCTGCATTCCTTCATTCCTTCATTCCTGCATTCGTTCTTCAAAATCCTCTTCAAACCGTTTCACAATATAATCGCATCCATAATTAAAGGAACGGTTGGAATTGTCATCATGGGTGTAAATCAAAGCGAGCTTTTCGGCGGGAGCATCCTCATCAGTTTGAGGCAACAACCGGATGATCTCCGAGAATACATCCTCTCTTCCTGCCAGTCCATTCAACCCAAAACTCTTCAGAATGTTGATGAGCTGATGTATGGAATCCATTTCCGGACGGGAAGGCAGAACCTGATCAAATTCGAGTATAACCTTCTGTGTATTGGAGAATGTACCCCCGATCTCTGCCGGGAATGAGGCTGGTAACACAAGATCTGCTGCCAGGGCAGTATCGGTCATGAAGTAATCCTGTACTACTTTGAAAGGGATTTGCTCAATCAACTTTCGGTATGAACCGGTTATTTCGCATCCCACCGGATCTTCTCCGAAAATAAAGATATTCCGGACTTTCCCTTGTGAGAGATTCACCTTAAGGCATTCACCAACAGGGCCGGGAATTGTATTCACCTTCCAGGCCTCCATCAGGCATTTCATATAAGCCTGGTCTGTCAGGGATCTGCCTCCTACACCATAATTCCGGCTGATTCCCATGTCAAACAACCCCTGAGCGTTATTCTTCTCTTTCAGAACAATGAGTCCGTTTGCCGATTTCCCCAGCTTTCCGGAGATCATTGCCAGATTCATCAGGGCAATGGAGCCATTCCCGGAAACCTCTTTCTCCGAGAAAAGAATAATTCCGTTCAACTCGTTGTTGTACTGTTCGGCAAACGCTTTGACTACCTCCTCTGTCACACCTGCCTTATCTAATTGTGCAGCAAAATCCTCTGTAGACATCTGGTCTCTGTATTCGCTGAGGCCATCCACCCTGTCGCGCAGGAAGAGTGCATTTTCCAGTTTATTTGCCAGCAGGTAATGGTTTACTGCCTTGATAAAGTAATAGTAGGATTTTACCTGTATGATCTGGTCCACTTTATGAGCCATGGCGCTCTCTTCTTTGGTGGTAACTAGTACAACAGGCACGTTCCCTTTGGTTCTCGCATTGCTGACCATAAATCCGGCCACGGCATTATCCATGTTAATCTCCGAACCAACCAGGTAAATCCTCGAAGCCTGACCGATCTCTCCAAAGGAGGCATTCAGCGATTCATCCATCCGGTAGCCATCTCCCCGGTTGAGGTAATGGAAACTTCCGATATTTCCTGTTTTGGCACCTGCACGAGCCAGTTTCTGGATCAGGTACATCTCCTCGTTGGTAAGCCGCGCACCGGCAAAAAAGGCATTTTCGTCAGGATCTACAGCCATGATCTTCTCATGGATAATCTGAAAGGCCTGCTCAAAGGTGATCTTTTCAAATGTTCCGTTGATACGTTTCATAGGCGAAGTGATCCTGGAACGGTCGTTGAGATAAGCATATCCAAATCGTGAGAACCGGCAGATATTTCCATCTTCATTCACCTGTCCGGGCGTTCCGCTGACATTCATCACAAAACCATTCAGGTGGTTTAAACTCAGAGAGCAGCCAATCGAGCAGTAGTTGCAAATAGTTTCGGCCTGAGTGGTTCGCACCGGCCCCGGTTTGAAGAGCATATTTTCGCTGATAGCCCCGGTAGGACAGGTTGAGATACACATCCCGCATGATTCGCAGTCGGAATCCTGCAAGGCTTCTCCCATGCTTGGTGCGACAAATGTTTCAAAGCCACGGTTGACAAGCCCCAGGGCATTGGCGCCTACCACCTCACGGCAAATGCGAACACACCTTGAGCAGAGGATACACTTGTTGTTGTCGATCTCAATGTAGGGATGACGGAAATCGACCTGATACTCTTTATAAGCGCCGGCATATCCTTTTTGATCGGCGTTGTAATCCGTTGAATATTGCTGCAGGTCGCAATCGAAAAACGCGTTGCAGCCACATTCAAGGCAACGCTGGGTCTCATGAAGAGCAACCTCTTCGCCGGCGTAACCAAGTTCCACCTCATCGAAATTCATCCGCTGGTCTGCTTCCAGTACCGGCATCTCTTCCCGCAACTGGTTAACAAAAGTTCCGGCATAGTCCTCCTTAACCTGCTTTTTAAAGTTCTCGCGTTTGCTTGTGAAAGGTTTGCCGGCCGGAGTGATCTCTTCTCCCATCAGACATTGATGGGCGCTGTGAGAAGCAATACGTGCCTGGGCAATGGCTTCAATGATTGTGGCCGGCCCCGTAACTCCGTCGCCGGCAGCAAATACCGATGGGATTCCGGTTTGCAGGGTATGACGGTCGGCATCGATGTCGCCCCATTTGTTGATCTTCAGTTCACCAGCCGAAGTGTTTGTGTTGATGTCGTCGATGAAATTTACATCGGTCTTTTGTCCGATCGCAGCCAGGATATAATCCACCCTGATGTCAAATTCCGATCCCTCAACAGGAACCGGTCTGCGGCGTCCGGAGGCATCAGGTTCACCTAGTTCCATCCGGATACAGGTTACTGTCTCTACCTCACCCTTTGCATTCTTGTTAACCCTCTTCGGGAGGGTTAAAAACATGTACTCTACCCCTTCGAGTTTCGATTCATGGATCTCGATCGGATTAGCGGGCATCTCTTTTTCAGTACGCCGGTAAATCACGTAGACCTTATCGGCATGACACCTGATGGAGGTCCGGCAACAGTCCATGGCAGTATTCCCCCCACCAACCACTGCTATCGTCTTCCCGCTGAAATCATATCGCTGCCCGGTCATCTCCATATTCTTCAGGAAATCGATCCCCGAGTATACGTTACCGGCATCATCGCCTTCGCAGCCAACTCCTGTACCTATCTGTGAACCGATGGTAAGGATGGTGGCATCATATTTCCCGGTAATCTCCTTGTAACTCAGGTTCTGTCCCAGTTTTTTGTTATAGAAGATCTGAACACCGAGGTCGGTAATGTTTTTCACCTCCTGATCCAGGATATCGTTGGGAAGCCTGTACTCGGGGATCCCATAACGAAGCCAGCCACCCGGTTGAGTTGCTGCTTCAAAAATATCAACCTGGTGCCCCTGTACCTGCATGAAGTAGCCAACAGATAATCCACCCGGACCCGCGCCGATTACGGCGACTTTTTTCCCGGTTGAAGGCTGAATGTCAGGAACAAATTTATCCTTAGAGGCAAGATCCCAGTCGGCGGCAAACCGTTTCAGGTAGTCAATGCCAACAGGAGCCCCTTCATCCAGCAGGTTCCTGCGGCACTCGGTTTCGCATGGGCGAACACAAACACGTCCGCAGATTGCAGGGAGCGGATTTGTCTCTTTGATCAGGGCAATGGCATCTGAATAGTTTCCTTTCTCAATCAGGGAGATGTATCCCTGTACATCAACGCCAGCCGGGCATGTCTGTGTGCATGGGCCTAAACAATCGGCATAATGGTTGCTCAGCATCAGCTCCAGCGCCATCTTGCGCGATTTCCGGATGGATTCGTTGTAGGTGCTTATTTTCATCCCTTCGGTAAGCCTCGTTGAACAGGAGGGCTGATGGCCCCTCATCCCTTCAACCTCAACAACGCAGACAAAGCAGGAGGAGTAGGGTTCAAGGCGTTCATCATTACACAGAGTAGGAATCTCAATTCCATTTCGGGTGGCAAGTTGAAGGATTGTCTCGCCAGGATTCCCTTTAACGATTTTTCCGTCTAATATGATGTTTAAATATTGGTCGGACATTCTAGTTGGTTTTTAGGTTATGTGAGTATTATTGAGTCGAATTTACATTTCGAATAGCACACGCCGCACTGGGTACAGAGCTCCTGGTTGACCAGGTGTGGCTGCTTCCGTTCTCCGGTGATGGCGTTGGCCGGGCAGTTTTTCAGACAGACCATACAACCCGTACACTGCTCCTGATCCACTGTATAGGTAAGGAGAGGCCGGCAAACTTTGGCAGGGCATTTCTTGTGGATAATATGTGCTTCATACTCATCCCTGAAATACTTGATGGTAGTGAGAACCGGATTGGGCGCTGTTTGCCCGAGCCCACAAAGAGAGTTATCTTTGATCTCGTATGCCAGCTCTTCCAGCTTTTCGATATCTCCTTCACGGCCTTCCCGATTTGTGATCCGTTCGAGGATTTCAAGCATTCTGACAGTGCCTACCCTGCAGAAAGTACATTTTCCGCAAGACTCTTTGCAGGTGAAATCGAGGAAAAACTTAGCTACATCCACCATACAGGTGCTCTCATCCATCACAACCATCCCGCCAGAACCCATAATAGCGCCGGTGGCATTTACCGAGTCGTAATCCACAATGGTTTCGGAAAGATATTGTGGTATACATCCCCCTGAGGGTCCTCCAAGCTGTACGGCTTTGAACTTTTTACCCTCCTTGATCCCTCCTCCGAGTTTCATGATCACATCATGGATCGTGATGCCCATGGGGACCTCCACCAACCCTGAATTTCTGATCTTCCCGGCGAGAGCAAAAACTTTCGTCCCTTTGCTTTTCTCGGTTCCCCAACTGGCAAAGGCTTCGGCCCCGTTCAATATGATCCAGGGAATGTTGTTAAAGGTTTCAACATTGTTGATATTGGTAGGTTTGCGCCACAACCCTGACTCGGCAGGAAATGGAGGCCGTTTTCGTGGCATTCCGCGCTCACCTTCAACAGATGCAATAAGGGCGGTCTCTTCACCGCATACAAATGCTCCGGCGCCCTCTTTGATGTAGATGTCAAAGTTGAAATCATTAACGCCAAGGATATCGTTTCCAAGGTATCCACGCTGACGGGCCTGGCCGAGGGCTATGTTCAGCCGTTTGATGGCCAGGGGGTATTCGGCACGGCAATAGATAACGCCTCCGGTAGCTCCGATAGCGTATGCAGCGATGATCATCCCCTCAACAACCGAGTGTGGATCCCCTTCAAGGATACTACGATCCATAAATGCGCCAGGGTCTCCCTCATCAGCATTGCAGATCACATATTTTTCATCGGATTGATTGGCTCTGGCAAATTTCCATTTCAGCCCTGTCGGGAAACCTCCTCCCCCACGGCCACGGAGGCCCGATTTGAGGATCGTCTCTATGACCTGGTCAGCCCCGATCTTCTCTTCAGCAATTCGTTTCATCGCCTGATATCCCTCCCGGGCCTCATACTCATCAATCGACTCAGGGTCCATGTATCCACAGTTCCTTAAAACGATCTTAACCTGTGAATTCATGAAGCCGTTTTCCGGAGCATCAAACAGGTCGGTGTATACGATATAATCCCTGACAGGATCCTGCTGGTTGACATGCTTCTCTATGACTTCGATCGCCCTTTCGGCATCTACATCTCCATAGATGTAAGTACCTGTATCGTCAACGATCTCAACCAAAGGTTCACGGTAGCACATCCCGATGCAGCTGGTCTTCTTCAGGCTGAAATCGAGGTTCTCACTCTCTTTGAGAGCTTTGATCTTATCATACGTTTTATTAGCGCCGGCAGCAATTCCGCAGCTTCCAAGTCCAACAGTTACGGTAGTAGTCATAAGTGTTTTGTTTTATTATTCATATTGGGGCGGGTTTGGAACCCGCCCTTACGCTATTCCGGATGACCATATCTGTTAACTGGCATCCTGCATCAATTGTTTTCCGCAAGCCTGATGTTCTTGATCACCTTTACGGCTGCGTTGCCTGTGAGTTTGCCATAGGTCTGATCGCCGATCATCATCACCGGTGCTAGAGAGCAGCAGCCCAGGCAGGCAACCGACTCAAGGGTAAAGAGACGGTCTTCGGTCGTCTCGCCATCCTTTAATTTCAGCGCCTCCTCGATAGACTCGGTAATTTCATTTGCGTTTTGAACGTGGCAGGCAGTCCCGTGGCAAACCTTAATGATGTGCTTCCCTACAGGCTTCAGGCGAAACTGCGCATAAAAAGTAGCAACCCCAAACATATCGCTGAGAGGCAGCCCGGTGCCGGCAGCAATATATTCAAATGCTGCACGCGGGATAAAACCGAACATCTCCTGGGCGCCCTGGAGCAGAGGGATGACATTTCCTTTTTTACCTTTATACTTGGTGATCAACGGATCGAGTAAAGCGAGATCGACCGCATCCACATCGATGACGGCCTCTTTTTTGTAAACTCTTGCAATTCGCATAACAATCGTGTTTAAACTTTTTTGGTTGGTTTCTTATTTTCTTTCTCAAAGGTGATGACGGAGATTCGTTTTTTTCCATCCATCCGCACTGTCAGTGGTTTTTCAAAACGGGCGATGGAGAAATATTCTGTCTTTGTTAATTTAGGCTGACCCTTTAACACGTCATACCTGATAAAGCTCCTGGATAACTCAGGCTGAACACAGAAATAACCTACATTCATAGAGGTAACGTTGTGGAAGAAATGAGATCCTGAGGAGGCATCCAGAGGAAAACCTTCTAAACTGGTCTCAACAATCACCTTTGCATTGGATATCTGTGGCCATGTGATCGGAATTCCTATCCATCTGTCGCGCGTACCCCATCTGCCCGGTCCTATCAGGATGTACCGCCTGTTCTCCTTTCCCATTTCAGCATTGATCCTGCCCATCTCTTCTGCCATCTCGTAAGTGAGGGTTTTGTCGAAGGTATCGGGATCTACAAAAACCACGTCGCAGATATCACTGATCATCCCATTGCCCATCTCTTTTTCAGAGTAGAGCAGAATCTCCTCTTCAGGGATTGAATTCATATCAATCACAAAGTCAGTGGCATTCCCTATCAATGGCTTGATCTGAAGGAGATAGAAAGAGGCTTTATTCTCTTTATCTTTATTCAGGTCGATGGCAAATTCAATTTCAACCGGCGAACCCATGGCTTCCTGAACAACATCCAGTACCACCTCGATGGTTTTTGCAAGGGGGATATAGTTGTATTTCAGGATGTCGGCGAAATTAATCACACGAGGCCCGGGGTGACTCAATCCAGGAATGATCCTGTTATTTTCGGGGCTGAAAACAGAAGCCAGGTGCTTGATGGTCCCATGTCGCTCGGCATCGTCAATATCCAGCTTCCTGAGGCCGGCATCCTCCCCTTCGAGAAGATTCACATCGCGTTTAGCCAGGTCAACGGCATAAAAATGGACCTGGCTACCTTTCAGCTGATCTTCGGCCGAGTTTATCTCCAGGTTAGGATAATGGGGAGCAAATCTGAAAGCCCTTTCCCCTTCTACAACATAGCGACCCAAACCCAGCGCAATCACTGCAAACCCCTCTTCGGGTTTCATGTGCGCAAATGGGTAGTAGTTATAGGACTGCGCAACACCACTGATATGCGGGTAAAACAGATCTTCATGCTGGCTGCCTACGACCTCCTGAATAACAACTGCCATCTTCTCCTGCTCGATCCGGTAGTTGACGGCTTCGATATAGGCTTTTGCTGTGGGTGAATATACGGATGCAAAAACGAGTTTGATCGCATCTTTCAGCTGTTCAAGCCTAACCCTGGGGTCGGAGTGATCATTGGGTATGAGGTAGGTTTCGAAGATGCCGGCAAATGGCTGGTTCAGCGAGTCTTCAAACAATCCCGAAGAGCGGATCGCAAGAGGTTTGTTCAAATGCCTGATCAGCACTTTCAGTTTCCGTATCAGTGTTTCTGAAAGTTTTCCCTCAACAAACCATTGCCGGATTTGCTGGTAATCTGGCTCATGTACAGCTTTCTCCCTCAGGTAATTCCTGTCAAGGAAGTACTCAAATTCATCGGTTCCAACAATAGATGTAGCCGGTGTAAGGATGTTTATATTGGGCACATGCCGTGCGAAGTCATAATTATAGATCAATGTATTAACGAATGCCAATCCACGTCCTTTCCCTCCCATGGCACCTTCGGTCAAACTAACAATATTGGTGGCATCGGTGATGGATGACTCTTCAAACGGAATCACTTTACCCCGGCTCTGTTCGTTTCTGAAATGGGAGATTACCGAGATAAGATATTCACGAAGGTTTGCAGAATCCTTAAAGTCAGTCACTTTAGCTGGGTTGAGGATCTTGGCAGCCTGGATCTCCCCTCTGGCTGTGAGCCAAAGGGAGAAATGGTCTTTTCGCGCATGGTACAGCATCGACTCTTCCGGGATCGTTTTCAGCCGGTCCTCGAACTCTTTGAGTGACCTTGCCAGTCCTATCTGTTTCCCTGCCTTATCGCGGTAGATGAAATTGCCAAATCCAAGATAGTGCGTAATGAAACTTCTGAAATCGACGAGCAGCGTCTCCGAATTTTTGTTGATAAAGGAGGTTTTAAGCTTATACGCTTTTACAGCATTGGCATCATCGGACGACTGTAACACAATCGGCAGTTCCAAAGCCTCTTTCCGGGTTTGGCTGACGAGCAGAAATCCTGCATTCTCGTTGAGTTTTCCATCTTTCTTGAACTTAACGTCGGAGATCAGACAGAGAATAAACTCCTTGTATTTGTTGAAGATATACATCGCCTCCTCATAGGTGGAAGCAAGGAGGATCTTCGGTCGGGCCTTCAGACGAAGAATCCTGTACAGCTCATCAGTAGTTACATCTTCAATAATGTGTTTGGTTTGCTCAAGAACAATGTTATAAAGCATTGGCATGTAGAGCGAGTAATATTGCGGCGAGTCCTCCACCAGCAGAATCACCCTGACCATCCCCAGCCTGGTATCGTTCTCAACGTTAATCTTATCCTCAAGGTAGTTGATCATGGCAAAAAAGATCCGGGTATCCCCATTCCAGACAAAAACCCGGTCGATCCAGCTCTGACTGTCAGGTTCCTTCTCAACCAAGGCCAGGTCGGTATTACTGTTTAACAAAAGGAACACGGGGATATACTGGAATTCACCTTTAATCACCTTGCTGAGTTCAACGGGGAATTGCTTGTCAACTCCCATCATGATAATCACCAGATCGTAATGTTTGGAATGTAGCTGCTCCATCACCTCCTCAATCGAAGAGACCCCGGTAATTCTTGGCATCGTACTTAAACTCAACTGATAGAACTGACCAAGTACATGTTCTGAGAACCGCCCCTCTTTTTCAATACTGTATGCATCATACAGGTTGGCTACCAGGAGTATTTCCCTCACTTTAAACGGCATCAGGTCGTGATAGATGTCGCGGTTGTTATTGGTACGGTTAAGGAAGGACTGAAGTAGGTGCCGGCTTGAGTTTTCATCGAAACCGTTATCGCCTGCTTTATCCTGGTCATCAGACCTGGATGTACTCTTTTTCAGGATTGCCTTTCCCTTTATTGAGTTGAGATAGCCGGCAATCAGGTTACAAAGGTTGATGATCAGGTCTCGTTCCTCCTCAAGAAACGGGCCTTCAAATGCCTGTGGAAACGCTTTCGTGTAGTAGATCTCAACAGAGCCGATTTGGTTGTCTATGGTCTCAAAAACCTGGAGTTGTTTCCAGTGCGTTTCACGGAAATTGGGACTCTGGACCTCAATATTTCCATACCTGATCCTGCAGACTGCAAATTCAGGATATTGCCATGCTCTGGGAATAACCATACAGATCTGATGCAACGCTTCATCGGGTGGTACCCCGGTACGAAGGATGCTTGTTGTCTGATTAATGGCCGACAACTCCTTCAGCCTCTCGGTAGTAACATATCTCCCTTCCCTGCCTTTGATCGCGTTCAGATACCCTTCGATCAAACTGGTGAGTGTATTGATCAGGTTGCGCTCCTCTTTCAGGAACGGGCCCTCATATGATTTCGGAAACTCCTTCAAATAAAAGACCGCCAGCGATCCAACCAGGTTGTCGATGGTTTCAAATACCTGCTCCTGTTTCCATATCGTCTCACGGAATTTTTTGGTGGTAAATTCCATCTCATCAAACCGGATGCGGACAACAGTGTGCCGTGGGAATTGCCAGGCCCGGGGAAGTATCTGGCAAATCCTGGTCAGGGTATCGGGGATCGATTTATTCTCCTTGAGAATGGCCGTAGTATGGTTAATCGCAGTAAGTTCCTTAAGCCTTTCTCGATTATTCAGCAGAAGTTTCTCAAAGTCATTCGAGTTGGAAAGAATCTTTCCGTTGCGCTTTCTATCGTCCTTACCTGGCATGCTAAAATAGGGGATGGTCGTGCCAAAATTAACACAACTTTCGGAACTGAGAAAATTAAAAAGCATCCAAAGAACATCTTACGAATTATACCGAATCTGGTATCAGTAAAACACTGACATCATATCCGAAAATCTCGTAAGTAGCTGAAAATAAGTAAATGATATTAAAAAAACAAGCTGAAATCTTTGTTCTGAATGAATTCTTTTCTTTAATATTGTGAAAATTTTCACATAAAAACTATTAACCAAATCATTTCTCTATGTCTTACGCATATCAACAACAGTTAGATGAGTTCATGGCAAAGATTATTGCCAAGAACCAGGGCGAAGCAGAATTTCATCAGGCAGTGCTTGAGGTTGCCGAATCGCTTATCCCTTTTATAGAAGAGAATCCTGTCTACAAGGCAAACAAGATCCTGGAGCGCATTGCTGAACCTGAGCGGGTAATCATTTTCCGTGTACCCTGGATGAATGACAAAGGTGAAGTAGAGGTAAACCGTGGTTTCCGTATCGAGATGAACAGCGCTATTGGCCCTTACAAAGGTGGTTTGCGCTTTCACCCAACTGTGAATCTTGGCATACTGAAGTTCCTGGCTTTCGAGCAAGTCCTCAAAAACAGCCTGACAACACTTCCGATGGGTGGTGGAAAAGGCGGCAGTGATTTCGATCCTAAAGGGAAATCAGACAATGAGGTGATGAAATTCACCCAAAGCTTCATGACTGAACTCTTCCGTCATATTGGTCCGAACACCGACGTGCCAGCCGGAGACATCGGCGTTGGTGGTCGTGAGATCGGATTTATGTTTGGCCAGTACAAGAGAATTAAGAATGAATTCACAGGTGTACTTACAGGAAAAGGAATTGATTGGGGCGGCAGCCTGATCCGTCCGGAAGCTACAGGTTACGGTCAGGTCTATTTCGCAGAAGAGATGCTGAAGACCCGTGGCCTGGACTTCAAAGGTAAGATTTGTACAGTTTCCGGTTCAGGGAACGTTGCCCAGTATGCAACTCAAAAAGCTACCGAACTTGGTGGGAAGGTTGTTACCCTTTCCGACTCCCAGGGATACATTCATGATCCGAAGGGTATTGACGCTGAAAAACTAGCCTTTGTCATGAACCTGAAGAATGTTAAACGCGGACGGATCAGTGAATATTGCGACAAATATCCTGAAGCTCAATTCTTCGAAGGTAAACGTCCGTGGGAGGTAAAATGCGACATCGCACTGCCCAGCGCAACACAAAATGAGATCAATGGAGATGATGCAAGGATGCTTGTCAACAATGGCTGTTACCTTGTCTCCGAAGGAGCCAACATGCCTTCTACACCTGAAGCCATCGAGGTATATCTCGAAAAGAAGATCCTGTATGGTCCCGGAAAAGCTGCCAATGCCGGAGGTGTTGCCACATCAGGTCTCGAAATGTCACAAAATTCATTGCGTCTGGCATGGACCCGTGAAGAGGTTGATACCCGTTTGCACGATATCATGATCAACATTCACAAAGTGTGTGTTAAGTATGGTACCGAATCCGACGGATTCATCAACTACGTAAAGGGCGCCAACATCGGTGGTTTTGTAAAGGTTGCCGATGCAATGTTAGCTCAAGGACTCGTTTAAACTACCAATATACTCATTTAAATCTGACAGATTGGGCTGCTCTGAATTTCAGGGCAGCCCTCTGTTTTTTTTTCCGGGCAAGAACCAGAAAAGCAACGCATTGAAAAAGGCATAGAAAACAACCCCGGCCTGATTTTCAAACATCGACTCCACAAGAATATTCATGCCGAAGAGGATGATGAAAAACAGATAGATGTAGTCCTGCCGTTTGAATGCCAGAATACCGGGCCAGGCAAGCATAGCGAGAAGGGTCAATAATCCAACCAGTCCGAGGGAAAGTGTTGTCTGTATATATTGGTTGTGAGCATCCAGCCTCTGTGTAAAGGCAGCGGTGATGCCCTGCTCTTTGTATTCAGCAAGAAGTGCATCCTTGACTTCACCGGTTCCCACACCAACGAGAGGATGTTCACGGAAGATGTTAAAAGAGGATTTCCATATCAGAATTCTCTCGGCTGTCGACTCCTCAGCATCAGGCTTAACCATCTCAATATTCTCCATAGCATTGGCAGTTCTGTTCAACCGAAGCATGGTGTCGGGACTAATCAGCATCATGATAACCATAACAACAGCAAGAAAGATCGGGTATAGCGTAGCCTTCCGTTCACGTTTTCGGGATAAATTCAATACTGCATACATCATGTAGATCACAAATAGAGTTATCATCCCCATCTTGGAACTGATGTGAACTATCATAAACGTGAAGTAGAGCAACAACAATGTGATCCCGATGAGCTTCCCGCGGGAAATTGTAAACATATTCTCCCTGAACCAGGCAAGCACCAGGATGACTGCAAAATTGAGAAACATTGCAAAGTAGCTGGTATGGTGTAATACGGATAAATAGGAATAGTACAGGTACTTTGGATTCCCGGTTGCCTGATACCAGGTTAATGCATTAAATGTACACAACAAAGCAGCAAAAATGCAGCCAGCTACAAAGGCAAAAAAGAGATACCGTATCCGGATAATCCGGAAGATCTCCGGTTCGAATGTGGCAAAAAGCAGTGGAAAGATCCCCAGCGTTAGCTTCACAGTAATGTCAAACTCGCCATAAACCATGTTATGGGAGTAGAGCAATCCAACCAGGTAAAGAAGGTAGAAAACTACGAAAAGGAGAATATGTATGCGTTTCCGCTCCTGAAAGATCCGACGGACCTTGGCAATTAACCGCATCTCAACGATCCAGTTGATAACCATGAATCCGATAAAGAATTTAGCGATCACATTATTAATCGGGATAAAAAAACAGAGGCAAGGCAGAAAAAGGACATACATGTACCGGTGGAACAACCCGATCCACCCCCAAACTTTCCGCCAGGCGCTTCCTGTTACCTCATTTATGTCCTGCCGGATTAACTTTTTCAGATCCATATCCCAAAAATAGAAATTTTATAACTCCTGCAAGGTAACCGATCCCATAACTCAGATGAAGAACAATGAAAATCAGGATCAGTCCGGGGACTTTCCGGAATTGGTGAGCAAGAAGAAAAGAGAGGGTTGCAGCCAGGGCTAAATAGAAACCGATGACACTCAGATAGCCGATCAGGATCCAGTGGTTGAAACAGGACGCAACAACCCCAACAATAAGGAAAAGTACAAAAAGAAACGGGACCAGTTGCCGGCTGGTAGTAATGGTACGGTGCTTCTTATTTACATAGACTTTCCACAGACCATATTGAAAATACTGTTTGAAAAGCCTGCCGATTGAACTCCTGACATGGTATTTTGAAACCACAGATTTGTTCAGCCAGAGCTTATAACCATGTTTAAGCATCCTGTAATTGAACTCATCATCCTGGTTCCTCACCAATTCCTCATCAAAGAGTCCGATTTTCTCAAAGATCTCCTTACGGTAAGCGCCAAAGACAACAGTATCGACATATCCCTCTTTTGTCCCTGTCCTGAAGTATGCATCTCCAACACCAAATGAAGAGGACATGGCCAGCCCTATCAGCTTCGATACCGGATTCACAAACTGGTTCTCCAGAATCCCCCCAACACCTCCTGCTTCAGGATGTTCAACAAGGCTTTTAACGCAATGGATCATGTAATCAGGATGCACTTCAGCGTGAGCGCCCAGAATCACAATGAGATCACCGGAGGCCTGATTAATCCCCAGATTAAGTGCATGCGGTGTTGTCTGAGAATGATTGATTAACAGGTGTATAAGAGGATATCTCTGTGCAAATTCTTGTACGGTCTGTTGGGTCGTGTCATCACTCATCCCATCACAAACAAAAACCTCAAGAAGTTGGTGTGGATAGTTCAAATCAACGATCGACTGCAAACATTTTCCAATGTATTGTTCCTCATTACGACAAGGAATGACGATGGAAATGTGTGGATCGGTCATAAAATATTCATGTTGCTCTTCTACCTTCTGAGGAAGAACGATCGTGCACGCAGCACCCGGTCGAAGGCGAAATACTGAGCAAGTACAAAATCTTCCCCATTGTTAACCAGTGCATAGAATCTGTCGAGGTCGTATTTCATCTCATTTCCATCCAAACCCGTCTCCCCATATCCCTCTTTGAAAAAGGCCCTGATTGTTTTGCTGATCCCGGCAGTATCAGTCAAGGTAATAACCATAAATGGCGTAGAAGAAAGAATTGAGTCCTTCTGAACCGGATCCATGTCATTCAGGACCCCTTCGAAATTGAGATTTCGGAAACCGGTCAGGAAATTCAACGCAGCCAATGTGTCAAATCCGGGAATCAACTGCATATCAGGCAAGGAGTAGAGGGAAACTGAACTGTTCTGATTGTTGGTAATCATAAATGATTCATTCTCCTTCCCCTGAATCTCAATCTGAACCGAAGCAATTTGGGGCAGTTCTTTTTTGAAAACGGTATAGTCGCGCCACACGTTGATCATTGGTGTAAAGCGTGGTGAAACATAGCCTCTGAAACCAGGCATATAAATCACAAATGGAATGGAGGAGCCCTCCATCAGCATGTAACTTCCGCGGTTGCTTTGAGTGCCCCCTCCAACATAGTAAACTTTGGTGAGTTTCTCATGAGGGAACCACCTGATGGTGTTGAAGAGATCGATCCTATAAACCTTCTGATAAATCTCCACTTTTACTGAATTGACCGCCAGTCCCCTGATCACGGTATTATGCATGGCATTCGAAACAGGCTCCTTAACAGCAAGGTTGTGCATGGTTTGCAACAACATATCCAGGTTAAATTTCGATGCAAGGTAGGTCTCATTAACCATCCACCCATTGTCGGCATGCCTGGTTAAGGTGACAATATTGTTATTTTTATCGGACATGAAAATCTTGGTAACTGTAGCTGTATCCGTTACAGCAAATTCACTCAAAGAGCTCTGAAATGTTTTGTCTGACCGGGTAAGGAATAGAACAACAACAACTATGGCGAGTATCAATACAATTATAAGGACAATTCGGTTTTTCTTCATATTAAATATATTTATTCCATTGATGTTGCGATCCCGAGTACTCGGGAGAAGCAATCTCCAGGGTATCTGGGGGAAGCAATCACAAACGGCTTATCTACTACGTTTTGCATACTTCCTTTTCCGAAAGTGAAACTTCACCAATCCAAAGCCAAGAATCAGCAGGATAGGTAAAACGACATTGACAACTTGCCATACAGGTTGGACTGCAGCCACTTTCGTCATATCCAGAAGCCTCAGTCTCAGCTCCCTCGAACGGATGGAAATCAACCCCGAATCATCACAAAGGTAATTCATGATATTTACCATTAGCTCTTTATTCCCAAAGGTCTGGCCGGTATATTGATCATATCCGAGAGGCAACGGGTATTTCTGGGTAATATGGTGCTGGTTTTTAGCAATATCTCCATCGGCAATCACAACCATCCGGGTAGGCTTGCTCTTCTTCCGGGTACCGAGATCCGTATTTAACTCTATCTCTGGCGGAAGCCTGAACAAAAAAGCCGAAGTAAATTCACCCTCAAGAAGGAGAGCCACAGGCTGAGGCCCGCTGTTATACATCCGTGGATCGGGGTCATCCCTCAAAATTTCCAGATCGATCAAAACGGGAGCATTCACAATCCGGGAGTAAGGTGAAGAAGTAAGAAGAACGGTCTTTTCTATACCAGGAGCTTCCACAGTATCAAGACTACTGATGAACTCTGTTTTGATGGCGTTCAGTCCGTTAACAACCGGATGATTGCTTGCAGGAGTGATCAATGGAAAGTAGTACCATGGAATGAAATCAAATTGTGGCTGGGTACCCAATTGACCTGTCTTTATCGGAATCGGGAGAGCACTCAAATCCATCACAAGGTTCTTATTTAATCTCACACCATAGCTGAACAGCATTTCATCGAGGTTGATGTCGTTCGCCAACGCCATTGTAGAGGCGTATTGCTGAAGACTATCCATTTTGGCAAATACAGGATCAATCATCCACAAAACCCTACCGCCACGCATTATGAACTGATCGATCAGAAATTTATCCTTATCATCGAATCGCCGTTCCGGGCCTGCAATGATCAGTGCCTTGTATTTGTTCACCAGGGGCGATCCGGAAGAGTCTGTCTTAAGCCTTATCGTCAGACTGTTGATCTGACTGTTGATGACGATTCTTTCCACATTGTAATATTCTGACAACGTCTCCTCCAGATCCAATGTCTCCAGACGTCCTAACTCGCCTTGTCCCTCCACAATGGCTACCCGGGGCTTGGTAGTGTTGATCAACTTGTCTATCGCATTGCCAAGATTGTATTCGAGTCCCTGAATAGAGTTGTTCAGTACTTTCTGAGGGTCCTGCCCCATCTGGTTCATTAATAACTGCACCGGTAACTCCCGCCCACGGTATACGACGATAGCCCCTGGAAAGATGATCAGCTGGGAAGATTCTCCTTTGTTGGAGACTCTCAGATCTGTAGGTTGAAGACCTTGCTCGGCCAGTAACCGGTATGTATCGTTCCGCTCCCGGGCATTCGGACTTGCCGAAGGATCGATAAATTCAAAGTGGATATGATCACTATAGGCTCTGAATTCATCAAGCATATCAAGGGTTTCGTTTGAAAGGCGACGGAATCCCGAAGGCAACTCTCCATCAAGGTATACCCTGAAGAAGACATCGTCCTGGAGCTCTTTTAATATTGTCTTCACTGCCGGAGAGAGAGAATACCGTTTTTCAGCAGTAAGATCCACCCGGGTAAACACAAACGAAGCGATGACATTGACAAGCAAAATAATCACAATCCCCATAGTAACCTGGAGAATGTTATTACGCTTGATATTTCGTTTTTTGTTAATCACTGTTCAATTCCAGATTCAAAATGCTGAATTCAAAATAAATTCCCTAATCGCTAATCCCTAATCGCTGATCCCTAATCACCATTTCCTACTCTCTAACTTCAACCTTGTCAGTATAACAAACAACGCCATCACGCTGAGGAAATAGACCAGATCGCGTGTATCGATCACACCGCGGCTCATGGAAGAGTAATGGGCATTCAATCCCAGCGATTGGATCAGTAACCCGGTTTTTCCGGAAATGACGAACGTATAGATAAACTCAAAACCGATGTACATGAAAAAGCAGAGGAATACAGCGATTAAAAAGGAGACAATCTGGTTATCAGAAAGAGATGATGAAAAGATCCCGATCGAAACAAATGCACCGCCCAGCATAATCAACCCGATGTAAGAGCCCCAGATACTTCCCATATCCAGATTTCCCGGTGGCATTCCCAGTCGATAAATGGTATAGACATAGATCAGTGTCGGGATCAGAGAGAAGATCACAAGCACTATACCGGCAAAGAATTTGGCCAGGATCACCTGCAATTCGGTCAAAGGCTGTGTCATGAGCAGTTCCAGGGTCCCACTCCTCTTCTCTTCAGCAAACGAGCGCATGGTGATGGCCGGGATTAGAAAGAGAAAAACGAATGGTCCGAGCATAAAGAGTCCGTCCAGATTGGCATATCCGAAGTCGAATATGTTGAACTGCAAAGGAAACACCCATAAAAAGAGTCCGATGACAAGCAGAAACACCACGATCACAATATACCCGATCAGTGAGTCTAAAAATCCGTTAAGTTCCTTCTTGAA
>ERZ889078.1209-NODE-1209-length-21015-cov-7.479771_pt1 | contig 21015 bp, 15 predicted proteins | sample MGYA00521266_ERZ889078 | MGnify/ENA primary metagenome ERZ889078 (study PRJEB32303, sample SAMEA104408618) | aquatic metagenome | biome: Brackish water; feature: Pelagic; material: water | place: Baltic Sea | collected 2014-06-16T06:34:00 | depth 76,534 m ...
GACCGTCGCCGGCCCGACCTACACGTCCTCGATTGTCGCCCAAGTGGTGATATGGCTGGTTTTCTGCACCGTCCGCCCATGAACCTCGATGAGCTCGAAGCGCAGGAGACTCGCGGCTTCCTCGGTATCTACACCGGTGTCGCCGTGTACAGCGTGCGTGTCTTGGACCACCTGCCTGCCAATCGTGTCAGTGGCCTAGTGGTGCACGGGCTGCGGCCAGCGGTCGCATGCGGCGAGCGCATCGCTTGGCACGAGGCCGACGGACTCTGGATCGACTGCGGCACGCTCAACGAGCTGCAGCGCGCTGACGTCTTCACCCGATCGCTGCGAGCCCTGCCGTCCGAGGCGGCGCTCCAGGCGGTCCGGCAGTAGGCTTCGGCGCCACCAGGGTGCGCGCGTGCGGCTGGGCAGCGACCGCGCGCCGAGTTACTTGAGCCGGAACTCAATCTCAGTGGTGCCGATGGAGATCTTGTCGCCGTCGCGCAAGAAGATCTTGTGGATGCGTTTGCCGTTCACAAGCACACCATTCGTCGAGTTCATATCCGCGATCTCGTAGCGCATCTGGTCGATCTTCAGCGCTGCGTGGCGACGCGACACCGAGACGTCTTCGATGATGATGGTGTTGCCCTTCATCGAGCCAATCGTGGTCACATCGTCGATCAGCGGGAACACCTGGCCTGCCAACGGCCCGGCGCGCACATGCAGCTTGCCGCGGTCTGGTCCGTCGTAGTCCTGCTCGACATAGACCGTCTCGCCGCCACCGCTCTTGCGGCGTCCCAGCATGACAATCAGTGCGATGAACAGGACTAGGCCGAGCACCGCGGCGAGGCCGATGCCGATCCAAGTCAGCAGCTGCTTCCAGTCAAATGACGGCTTGGGCAGCTTTACGTCCTGAATCTCGCCCTCAACGGGCCCATCCTTACCGGCGTCAACCTTGAGGCTGACGACGTAGTTCATAAAATCCTTGCCCTTGACCGGTTCACCGTTGTCCGGCAACTCAGCCAACGTGGCGCGGATGATGTACTGCTTCTTGATGCGCGCCGCGAAGCCGTCCCACACAGCCGGGACGGTGCTTAGATCGTTCGGCTTGACGCGGCGGTAGAGCCCCTTTGTACCCTCGGTCAACGTCTGCATGGTTGAGAGGAAGTCTTGGTCGTCGGCCGAGAAACCGATAGCGAGCACGCGGATTCCGTACTCCTTGAACCGACTCGTCATCCGCTCAAACTTCTGAACAATCTTCGTCTTTTTCGTCAACGTATCCTTTCCGTCACTCATGATGATCAGGTAACGACGTCGCGTGGCACCCAAGCTCGGCAGCGCCTTCTTGTAGTAGTCCAACGCCTTGCGAACGGCCCGGACGAACGGTGGATCCGACTTCTGCATGCCCTTCTCGGAGCCCAGCATGCCGTTGTCGTCGCTCTCCTGAGCGCCCTTGTAGGCACCGACCGAGTCGACGGCCTGGGTGAAGCTGGAACCGAAGGGGTAAATCTGGTCTTGAGTCGAGTCCTGCCGGTAGGCCAGGACGGCGACCTTGTCCGTGCCGCGCAGCGCCTTGATGAAGTCTTTGACGCCGTTTTTCTGCACTTCCAGCGGCGAGACCACCTCACCCTCACCCGTTGGGCGATAGGAGTTCGAGGCGTTTATGAGGATGAGCACAGCTACGGGCTCTTTGGCCTGCTCTGCGGTCTCAATCTCCATGCTCTTGACCTTGAGGGGCGACCCCGAGGCCATGATCTCAAGCTGCTTCTCCTTGAGCTTCTCGATTGGCGTAAAGGTCACGTCGAGCACGTCGGCGTGCAGCGTGAGCAACATTGACTTCTCGTCGAACTCCACGTGATCGATGAGAACACGCTGCTCGGCCATGGCGGTCAGTGGCAGCAGCAGGATCATGCAGAGGACGAGCAGCGCGCGCAGATGACGCATAGGGAGACTCCGACGGTGTGTGCAGCGGGCGAACGCGCCATGCGACTCAGGAAAGCCCCACCGGTATAGCACCTGGACTACATCATTTGAACCCGCAGCTCAGGCGAATACGGGGTCTATTAGGCCGTCTCTGTGTCACAAACGGCGGAGTGGATGGCTCAAAACGCAGCGCGGGGACTCAGAACACTGAGCCCCCGCGACGGAAGCGTCGGGAAGACACGCGACGTGGCCCCCAGGTGACTACTCAAGGCTCTTGAACTTCATCTCGGTGCGACCCAGGCGGATCTTGTCGTTGTCAATGAGATCTTCGCGCGAGCACTTCCGCTCATTGACGTAGCTACCGTTCGTCGAGTCGAGGTCCACGAACGTGAACTCGCCGTTCTCGTGCCGAATCACGCAGTGATGAGAGCTGAGGTAGGGATCGGTCAGCACGATGTCGCAGTTCGCAGCGGTGCCCATCGTGTTCTTGCCGTCAACGAGCCGAAAATCACGCCCCGCCAGCTCACCGGTCAGCACGACGACCCAACCGACGCACGGCTGAAAGGTCTGCATCTGCATCGACGCGAGATCAATCGCGACCGTGGCCTCCGGTTGCTCGTAGACTTCCTCGTCATAGCCGCCGTCGCCGCCCTTCTCGCGTGAGAACCAGCCCATGCCGCCTCCATCCTGTTTCTGTGGTTTCTTGCCCTGTGGCGCTTTGGGCGCGTTGGGAGCCTTCGGAGCCTTGGGCACCTTGGGCTTGCCGCCCTTGAGCTTGCCCTTCGCCGCCTTGACGGGCGCGTCGACAGCTTTGTTGAACGAGTTTGCCGCCTTGCCCTTAACTCTAGCCTGAGCGCCAACGACCTTGCCCTTGGTCTTGTTGACGACCATATCGACGCGTTGCGAGCCGAGATTCTTGAAGAAGTCGAAGACCATGACACGTCCTACCGGAAGAACTCCCTACATCAGTCTGACACAATTCCGACGAACTGCGCAAAACCTCGTATCCCTTCTCAACCACAACCGGCCGCCTGACGCACACGCTGGCGTGACAGACGGCCGGCTGTTGGCAACCTAGTCTCCCCCCGGCCCTATTTCTTGCGCGGCACCCGCTTCTTCTTGCCACCCGTCAGCGGCTGATACGCCCACAACTTGAAGAAGTTCAGGTCGCGGTCGGCCGTGATGGGCTTGAACTTGAGGCGGATGTTCACCTCGCGCACGTGCTCTGCTGGCACCACGTAGACCCAGTTGCGCCAGCGGAACTTGCGATCGCTGCCGGCGCACACGCAGTTGGGGAGGCGGCGCTCGTTGGCCTCGATCTCAGCCTCCCAGTCGCCGTGCACGTAGTCCATCCGCCAGATGATGTAGACGTCTTTGCCTGGCTCCACGTTGCTCAGCTCATACTCCAGCTGGCCGCCTTCGTACGCCACACCGGTGTCTTCGACGACCACACCGTCCGGGTACTTCAGCTTCTGGCGCGTGCGGTAGCGGTCGCGTTCACCAGAGATCTTCCAGCTGTGGTCCTTCTCACTGACGGGGTCGAGCGGATCGATCATGTCGATCAGGCCCATGTCGACACCCTCGATGGTCATCTGATCCTCGAACGGCTTCGACCGGACCTTGATGTTCTCGATGATGACGTTGGTGTCCGTCTCGAGCACCTCCACCTTCTTCTGGGTGCGGTTGAGGCTCTTGTCGAACATCTGCTCCATGAACTTGTAGCACTCACCCTGGTAGCTCATGAGCGTGCTCATGAACTCGGTTGAGAAGGTGCCTTCGTCATACTTCTGCATGGCGATCTCGACGTGCTTCTTGAAGTTGGCGAAGTCGCGCTGGCTGGAGACCTGCGGCACGTTGGCCTCGATCTCCTCGATCATCGTCCACTGGTGGCTCAGGATGATCAGGTACAGCTTGAAGAAGTTGCGCAGGTCGACCAGCTGACTATGAAGCAACATCTCAAGCGTGATGAAGCCGTGCAGCACATCGGAAGCGGGCAGAATCCGCATCTGATGAAACAGGTACGCGTAGATGCCCTTGGAGCGCCGAATCAGCTCAAGCAGATCCCAGAGCGACTTGGGATCGATGAAGGAGCCCACGCAACCGGCCATCGGCACAAAGCGCAGGTCGATCTCGTTCTCAACCGGGTTGAAGGGATCCTTGGCGTCGGTGATGCGCTTCACATCCTTCGTCAGGTTGATGCGGCACAGCTCGATCTCGCCCATGATGTCGGGATCAGAGACGGTCCACTCGACCTTGCAGTTCTCGGCGATCCGGCGATGACCCTTGAAGTCCAGGTTCTCCTTGTAGGAGATGAACTCGCTGAAATCCTCGATGTACCGAGTCACCAGGTAAACCGTGGCTGGCAGCTTGAAATCGTTGGGGTTCAGCTGGCGAATCTCCGGCTCCCACAGGAAGATGTCCTGCCCGAGACCGTCGATGGCGTAGCCCGACTGAACCTCGACTGCGAGCTCACCACGGCCACGACCGGAGACGCCGAAGCCGCCGAGTCCGTGGGGCACGATGCCCGGTCCATGAAACATGCGATTGTGGAGTTTTCGCTTCTCAACGTGGTAACGCTCGCCGTCGTTCCAGTCCCTCTCCGTGGTTCGAAAACCCCGAAAGAAGTTGAGCCGCTTGAAGGTCTTCAGCTCGGTCTGTGACATCGTATGCTCCATTTGGCGCGGCCGATGAGCCGCAAATCTGGCGAGCTTGGCGCTCTGGTTTGTGAGCCCACAGGCGGCGCTCACGGATAGGGAATCGTGTCTTGGTGAACCGTCGGCCTACATGCCGTCTTCATCACCGATGACCATAAACGGTCCCCAATCACTGTCCTTGTCCTGCTCTGCGAAGCGCAGGAAGTAGTTACAATGGGCCGGTTTCTCGGCCCGAATCACGCGGTGAATGCGAATCAGCTGCTCGTCCGTCACCGTGGTTGGCGACATGGGTAGCTCCACCACGAAGCAGTTGTTGAGGTTCATCGGGGGCAGAATCGTCGACGACTCGCCAATAACACTCGACACCTCAACGCGAAACGCACCTTCAGGCCACTCGTTCTCAAAGATCGTGGGGCGCGTGCCGGTGTATATCTCCAACAGCTGCTCGAGGGCGCGCTTGGTGCCTCGGATGTTGTAGAGCGCGGGCGCGTGGCGGAGCCAACGGCGTTTGACCTCTTCAGGCCAATCATCCTCGAGGTGCAGCGCGATCCACGACGACAGCCACGGCAGGAACCCGGCCTCTGCCTCAAGCGGCCGAAACAGCTTGTGCATGTTGTCGACGCGATGGGTGACGCTCTCGTGGATCTGCTGGAAAATCCACAGGTAGTTCAGGAGCAGATCGTTCTGGTCGGTGCTGGTGACCTGGTAGATCTGGGGCAGAAAACGCACCCAGCTGGCCTTGCTGATCTGTAGCTCGATGGGCATGTCAGAGTCGACCAGCATGCCGCGGGCGGGCAGCTGGGTGACGACCGTGTCGATCGGCTCATAGGACTGCACAAACCGCGGCGTCGCGAGCGCGAACCCGGCCTGCGTCAGCACGATCTGAGCGTCGGCCAGCGCGAGGCCAGTGACGTCTGGCACCACGAGCTTGCGGGGACGTCGACCGCCACGCAGCCCATCGGAACCTGATCTTGGAGTTGTCCCCGCCATACGTGCCTCTACCTCAAACGACTAAGTAACCGTGTGACTTCGGTTGCGTGCGGCTCGAATGGCCCCCCGCTCAGTCAGCTGTCTCACCCACGAGCCCTCACCCGCGGGCTCTCGCAGGTCCGGACGCGTCCGCCTGGCCTAGCGAGCGATGCGCTCGTGAGCCTTCTCTACAACGTCCACCTGCAGACAGTGCACCAACTCACCGTCAGACAGCTTGAGCTGGTCGACTTCAAGCTTGGTGCGCTCATCCACGATCCGAACCCGATCGACAAAATCGACACCGGAGACCTCTTCCACCACGTGGTACAGATCGACCCGATACACCGGCCGCCCGAAAGGCCAGCCCTGCCCGTTCTTGCCGCCCTTGAGCGGGTGGAGAAAGGTCTTCACCCGGCGCTGAATCTCCGCTTTTACGCGGTCTGAGGCGGTCGCCTGCAGCAGGATGATCTCGACCACCACGCTCAGCTCACGGAAGACCGGCCGCCGCACGTTGAGCACGGTCGTCAGCAACTTCCGGTCGGACAGATAGTTTCGGACCTTACGCAGCAGCTCTGTGCTGGCCACCGGCTTGCCCATGTAGTCTGGGTGATTCTCCGCCACGCGCGGCACGATCGCGACCGTGACCTCGCCTTCTCGGTCCGTCGTTGGCAGCGCACAGACGCGGGCGACGGAGCTGGACGCTTCTTTGGCGAGCCACTCGAAGTCCTCCGCAGTGACCGCGCGGCCTTTGGCCTTGAGGCTGTGCGGCCCGCGCTGCTTGGCCTCTTCGATGCTCTCCAAGTCGGAGCCGCCGTTCGCGGCGTAGAGATTCGTCACCGATTCAACGTAGGACAGCGATTGCATCAGCGCCGTGATGCTGTCTGGCGGCACGTTGCCGTCCTCACCGCCGCCCACTTGATAGTGCGAACACAGCACATTGCGATCGCCCTTCGGCGGGACCATGCCTCGGATGCCGTCGCCGAAACGAATTTTGCCCGTGACGATGTCCTTCGTGTAGTGGCGCGATCCCGGCGTGGACTCGTACAGGCTGTCGACCTCATGCCACCGCACCATCGCGCCGCCGTCTGGATCGTCGCGGACGCAGTCCTCGCCTTCCTCCATGATCAGGTCGTTGATATCGGTGCTCGGCGGCCGCTCACGCTCTTTGACCCACACCTGCTGGCCCGGCAACACGGGGCCACGGACGAACGTGAAGCTCTGGTTCGGCGTGCCCTTCGAGGAGCCGAGGATCGTGTTGTCGTAGGTCGACAGGTTGTCGGCGTAGACACAATTGAGCAGCACGTGGCGCAGCATCGGCGGCTCGTCGTACCCGCCATGCTCAAGGCGCGCGCGCACCCAGTACAGGTTCTCGCCGTAGCGCTTGTTGCTGCGATGGTCTTCCGGCCCGACAAACTCGACGAAGCCGCTCTGCGAGAAGCCGTGTGTGTAGTCGCGGACCGTCAACGTCTTCCAATCACGCCCACCAAAATACTCCCACGCGATGATCTGTTCGGACTTGGTGTGCTCAAGCGTCTTTGACGTGTCGCCAGCGCGAGCGCGCAGGCTTCGGCCCGACCCGGCGTCCTCGACGAGGTCGAAAAATAGCTGATTGGACTCATTGGGGAAGGGCTGCTTAAAGCCGAGGTAGAGCGTCGGGCTCTCCTCCGTCACCGGCGTGAAGGGCTGAAATGGCTTCATCTCTTCGCGGGCGAGGGAGGTGTGGTTGGTGTGCACGAAGTCGTTGTACGCGACGACGTGCTCGAACGGCTGGGCCGACTCGACGAAACGCAGGGTCAGGTTCTTCAGCGTTGGCGGACGCAGCGGGCGCTCGTCCTTCCACACCCAGCGGTCATTCTCCAGCTCGTAGGTACCCGGGACGCCATAGTCACCGCGGTCGATCCGCGCACGCACCCAGAGGCCTTTTTTGCCGTTGATGTTCACCGCTCGCATGTCTTTCGGGCGCTTAAAGCTCACGAATCCGGACGCTGTGAGGCAGTTTGTGTCGTCCTGAAAGGCGTGGCCGGGGTCTTCCTCGTCATAGTCGCCGAAGCCATTCTTGCCGAGCAAACGCCAGCGCTTGCCGTTGAAATACTCCCACGCGATGACCAGGTCGTCTGAGTTCTGGGCGCGGACCACGGTGCCGCTATCCGCGACCTCCACGTCGATGCGGACGTTGGCCTGCTCGTGGCCAAACACAGCGTCGCTGAGCATATACAGCGTGCAATCGGGCTTGGGCTCGCGCGAGAAGGGCTGGAAGTTCCGGTCCATGTCGAGCTTGAGGTAGAGATCACCCTCAATCGAAGCGAACGACGCCTCGGGCAGCTCACCTTCACCGACCAGCTCCAACCGCATGCTGAGCGTGTCGCACAGGGTGTCGTCGACCGTCTGCGGCACTTCGGACAAGCGCCCGCGAACGTAGTAACCCTTTACGTCGCTGACCTCTGTCGGCTGCATGTCGACGGGACCCATGAGCGCGATCTCATTGGGTGTCGTCGCCATGGACGGGCTCATGAGCTCGCGCCAACGCTCGCCGTCCCAGTACTCCCACTCGAGCATGTGCACGAGCGGCTGTGCGACGTCGGCCGTCGTCGTGCTCTTGATCGTCAGCAGGCTCGACTCATTGAACGACTTCAGGCGCTCGTCACCCAGATAGATGAACCGCTCGACCGACCGCACGCCGGCCCAAAGCGGAACGCCGGCGCTCCCGAGGCTCAGCAACGCCGTGTTGTCGGCGAAGCTCTCGTGATGCTGGCTCATGCACTTCAGCAGCTCGTTCGCGGTCGCGATCGCCTCTCGGTCGGTCTCAAACGTCTGGTACTTGCCATCATGCCCAGGTTTGGTGCCGGTCCGCGTGTTCGCCGGGACACGAACAAGGTCGGCTTTCGGGTTGATCGTGAACTGCAGCACCGCGCGCGCCGGCTGCGGCGGCGTCAGGTGGATGCCCATCAGCTCAAGGAACGCCAGGAAGTTCTTCTCTGGCACCCGATTGAGCCGGTAGAGCGTCATCTCCGTCATCCAAGCGAACAGCTCAATGAGGGTGATGCCGGGGTCGCTGGAGTTGTGATTGGTCCACTCCGCGCAGTACTGCGGAATCAGGCGCATCGCCTCTTGGACGATGTCGTCGAAGTTGCGGTCGTCGAGATTAGGACTCGGGATCATAGGTCTTGCTCCCGTCGCAGGTAGAACGGATAGACCATGTTGTGGTCCACGTTCGTCGAGCTGATGGTGTAGCGGACGTCGATGAGCATCACGTTGCCGCGCGCTGGGTCTTCGTTCGCGTTGACGATGATGTTCTTGATGCGGGGTTCGTACTTCTGCAGTGATTCACGGACGTAGAAGCTGACGAGACCCTGGGTCGAAGCGGAGTTCGGATGAAAGACGAAGTCGTGCACACGGCAGCCAAACAATGGCCGCATCACGCGCTCTCCAACCGCGGTGCCGATGATGCAGCGGATGCCTTCCTCAATGTTCTGGGCCGCCTCTGACATAGCCATCCCACCGGTGGAGTTCACCTGCAGGGGAAACTTCAATCCACGACCTAGGAAGTGCTTCGTGGCCATGCCGCTCCGGGTCCAGTGTTGGAGGAAGGTTGAGAGTGGAAGACGCTGTACATCCCGATACACAGCGCGGGGCGGTCAATGGGCCGGCTCGAAGGAGCGCGGCCGATGGAGCGACACACGTCGCCCACGTCCGGTCGACGCTAATGTCAGCCGAGCAACCCCTCGAAATTGAGCCGACAGCGAGTGCATTCAATCTTCACCCAGCCGTCTTCGTTCTCGCACTGAAGCGCCGCCTGCTCCTCGCATGGACAGCGGTGACCCTCGGTGCGGCCGGCGCCACAGTCCGTCAAGACGTCCTGCAGGGCCATGACAACCTCTTCCTGGGTCCACTGAGACGGATCGATCGCCATAGTTCGCCTCGCTTGATTCACCAGCCGACCGGTCAGTTCGTTGCGCCGCGATGATGAATCGCCGCACAACGTGAAGTCAACCGCCGCCTGCCCCTGCACGCGTGGAAAGCCGCACTCCCGCCGCCCAAGCGCCGGGAAGCACGCACGGAACATTGATAGACTGGTGTGAACTTAGATGGTTAGGCGAGATACTGAAGAAGGAAAGCATGGAAGACAATGCTGGCCGATCGGTCAGTAAACAGCCGATCGCGGCGAGCCGCGGAGGCCTACTTTCCCTTGTGCGCGTTGCGGGCGAAGCCGATGACGGTTCGGTAGCCCTCTTCATTGCGGAAGGTGTGCGTTGCGGACGTGATCAAGTACACTCCGCCAAACGTGTCGCCAAAGCCGGTAAACTCAACGGTTTTGCCAGGAACCACGGCCGGGTCGCCCTGTATGACCACCTCACCCGTCACAAAATCCATCGAGAACTGGTCGAAGATCGACTGGGCCAACGTGTCCGCTTCCTCTTGTGAATCCACGGGCTGATCGGTCACCACATAGGTGCGACCCACGCCGGCGCTGTTGTAGAGCGCTTTGCCGGTCGCTTCCCAGCCCTTGGTGCCGTCAAAAGCGTACTGCGACGACTCAGCAACGCCGACGATGTTCTTCTTGGTCCACGGATCCCAGCTGCGCACCTCGACGCGGCCGTACTGCTGCACGGTCGACATACGGAAGTTCGCCGACATCATCAGCTTCGCGTCGCCGCCCTGCCCCTGCCGCTCTCGCGCCAGCGTGATCACCGGGCTCTGACCCGCGTCGGGCTGCGTGAACTTCACCTTGTTCGATTCTTCGGGATCAGCCTTGTACTCAAGCTCCGTACCCAAGGCCGTTAGCAGCTCGTAGTCCGAGGCGTTCAGCTGAGGGATGTACTTGTGTTTGACCTTGCCCTCTCCAATCTCGTCCGCGCTCAGCGAGTCGGATCCGCCGCCCTTCTGGGCCTTGGAGTCACCGATGACGTCTCGCACCGCGTCGGTGGAGGCAGTCTCGGCGTCTAACCCCTCGCCCCACGTACGCGAGCGCTGACCACGCGTGAGACGATGGAGCTTATGGTAGCCCGAGATCACAGTGCGATAGCCGAGATCGACGTCAAATGATGGCTCGATGTACGAGATCTCACCGATGCAGAGGATCGCATGCTCCTCTACACCCATGCCGACTTCGACTTCAGAACCTGGTTTGAACGAATCGACCAAATTCAGCTTCGCGAGCTGCATCATGTCGTATTCGATGCTGAACATGTCTGGGCTATCGAGGCGCAAATCGACCGAGATCGACAGCAGTCCACGACCGCCGCGGGTCTCAAGATCTTCCCCCGAGTCAGTGCCAATCGACGTAGCGCCGTCGATTTTCACTGTGAGCTCGGGCGCGCGAGTATCGTTCGCCATGTGCACTCCTCCGGAGGTCGGACCTACTTTAGAATCGGCGGAATCAGCAGTCGCTGGCCCGGTGACAGACCCAGCGGATCGTCGATGCCATTGGCCTCAGCAATCCGCCGCCACTGGCTCGAATCGTCATACTCTTCGTAGGCGATCGCCTGCAAAGAGTCGCCGCGACTCACCAGGTGCACGTGCGCCGTGTCCGGGCTGTTCTTCACCGACTTGCTCGGATTCGAATCGTCCGGCACCTCGGTGAGGGTCAGCTTGCACTTCGCCCGCACCGGCGTGCCGTTCGGCAAGAACATGATGTAGTTCACGTCCAAGGCGGTGATGTACCAAGTGCCGGTGTTGATTTTACCACCTGCGTCGCCAAAACCCTGGCCCCACACGAAGAGGACACGCGGCGGACGATGCAGGTCTTCGTTCACGTGGATCAACTTCTCAAGACCTTGAACGTGCGTCGAATAGACGCTCGTCCGGTCCTCGAAGGTGTCGAAGAGAATCTCTCCGAACTCCAACTTGAGCGAGTCACCGCCGGTGAACTGAAGATGCGCCGCATCTTGGCCCGCCTGCCGTTGCTCTCGTGGTTTCAGCGTCTTGGTCACGCGGATTGCTTCCGGATTGAACAGGAAGGAAACATCCTTCGGCAGGTCACCCTTCGCGTCCTCTGCGTGGACCTCGAGCTTTGCTTTCTCGTACCCGTCAGCCATGAATCCCCCTTCTCTCCCGCTCGCGCTTGATTCGAACAAGCACCGACCGGGCAACCTTCATTGCGAGTGCATTCAGCTCTTGAGAGGGCTGACCACCCGCATCCTGTCGATCCTGGGCACCTGCGCCCATTCCAGAACCACCAGCCTGTTGGCCGTCGACGTCTTGACCCGCTAGTGACAGCGACGCGGTCGCGTTCGCTCCACTAGTCGAGATGGACTCTGACATCGGCTTCGCTGCGGCCCGTGCGACCAACGCACGCGCAGCTGGGGCGACCAGCGGCAAGACGTTCGCGCTTGGCGACGCCGTCACCGACAGCACACGCGCCATGGCGCCTGCCTGCTGGCTTTTCGCCGCCGCCGTGCCGCCCGTGTTGTTTCCGGCCGAAGCCGCGGCTTGCATGGCCGCCATCGGGCTGACCAGCTCGCTGGTCCCACCGAAGCCTGCCGCAGCGCTGCCGACGTAGCCGCCACGCTGGGGGGAGGCCCCCGCGCTGGACGCGCCACTGGCCACAGCCGAGACGTACGTTCGCTCCGTTCCGCCGTGTGGCATCGGGCGAAGAACCTGCCCAGGCCGTGGCGCACGTCGCGCTTCAACTGCTGCGCCAAGTCGCTCAGCGCGACGACTCGCGGCGGTACCGCCGTAGGTCTCCGTCAATCCACCGCCGTCCGATGGCATGAGGCCGAGCAGCGCGCCGCCACCGAGGCCAGCCGCGCCGTAGCCGACACGCCCTCGACCGAAGCGACTGCGGCGCGCAGAGATGCGGCCGTCGCCGCGACGTCCCTCTAACAGCTGACGCGTGCGCGCGAGCCCCACCGGCGCGAACCGATGGATCTGTGCGGCTGTCCCGCCCTTTGCGGCGGCGCTCGCGTCACCTGCGGAAGCTGCAACCCGCGTTGCCGTCCGTGGCGACGCACTCGCGGCGATCTTATCGCCGGCCTCAACACGACCTAGGTCCACTAGGCTCTTGTCCGCAACATCTGCGCCCTTCATCTCCCGAAGTGCCTGAAGGCCTGCGAGACCGGAGAATACGACCTCGTGATCGGGAGAGGTCTCGCCGGACGACAGCGACGATACACCGGCCGCAACGGGTCCACTACGACCGATCGAACGTACGTCGGGTCCCGCGGCCAACGCCGTCATCTCACCACCGACGGCGCGGCTCTCCGCTGCCGCCTGTCGGCCGAAGAAGCGTGCCAAGAATGCGTCACCCACATCGCCAGTCGCGGTCGACTGCTCACCAAAGAGCGCGAGGGCAGCACGCAGCGCCATGGGCTCGCGAAGGTCGAGCGCAGCGCCGCCGAGAAGCGACCCTGTGGCCATCTTGCCCGACGAGGTCAGGCGCGCGAGCAGCGTACGGTGGGCGGGAGACAGAGACGCCATCGCCTGTGCGGCGGCGTTCTGCAGGGCGACCTGGGCCGCAGCTGCAGGCAGCTGCGCTCCGACGCCAACGCTGGCGGCGACGGTGGCCGATGCCTGTGCAACGCCAGCCGTGGCCTCGCCAGAGGCGACAGGTCCAGCGGCGGTCGCATCAAAACCTGCGCGCGTGTCCGCCGTGTCCAGAGAGAGCAAGTCACCGCCGCCAGTCGCAGCCAACATGAGGCTGCGCCTCGACTCCGGCGCCATGCGCTCCATCGCACGCTGGAGAATCCAAGGCGTCACCGCGTCGCTCAAACCACCCGGCGCCACGCCCAATGCGGACTGCGTCAAATGCTCGGCGCCACCGTTGGCGAACGCCAGCAGAGACCGTTCGCCGCGAGGCAACTTGGCGGTCCCAAGACCCTCAGTTTGCGTACCGAGCTGAGCGCCGCCCTTCAACCCCGCCTTTGCAGCGCGCTCGTGGGATGCGAGGACATGTTTGATCGCCGCGGCGGCGGCATGCGTTACGGCGCCAACCGCCGCCGCACCCTGCGGCACGGGCTGTGCGGCGATCTGGGGTCGTCCCGCGGTCGCGCCACGCGCCGTGCCAGCGGCTCCGAGCGCTGTGCGCGGTGGCCGCGACGTGGGCCGCTCGCCCTGTGCGTCTTGCTTGGCCGTCCAAGTCTCGTAGCCATCGTCGCCGGGCAACAGCCATTCGCCTGCACCGGCTTGGTCCGCCAACGCGCCGCGCATCTGCGCGACGGCTGCCGGTCCCATGCGTGACAAGCTCTCAACAGGGATGCCCGTCAGACCCGACAGCATCTGCAACTCGGTCGCACCGCCAATCGGGGTGGCCGCCGTTGCCGGGGATGCAACGACTGGCGACAGGATCGATTGAGGCATCCACGGCGATGTCGGCATCCATGACTGGGGCGTCGTGGAAGGCATCAGCCCACCGAAATGCCGCGCGCCAAGTTGTGTCGCGAGATGGAACGCGCCAACGGCAGCCGATCCGACCGCCAACTGCGCGGGCACAGTGGCGATGCCACCGGCAAGACCGAATCGCTCCGCACGGAACCGAGCGGGCGTCGCTGCCTCCGCGGCGGCATCACCTACAACGCGGTCAGCGCGCCGCCCCAGCGCTGCGGCGGTCGCTGCAGGCAGCGCGTGATCGACGGGCGATTGGCGCGCAGCGACCGGACCGCCGACCTTAGACGCAGCACCTGCCGCGCTCAACTTCTGGGCGGCCATACGACGGCGCTGCGGCGCAATCCAAGCTGGAGCTCCGGCGCGCAGGCCGTCATCCGCAGCCCTCGGACCCGCGTCTGCCGCGATTCTCAGCGTCTCGCCGGCGCCAGGGGCGTCGTACCAACGTGGCTCCGCTCGAGCGCCGCCCAACATCGCATCGCTGGCGTCCACCCAGCGCTGCATCGCGCCACCGAGGCCGGCGGGTGATGCCGACTTCGGGTCGAGCAAGGTTGAGAATCGATCCCACAGAGACCGTGGAGCGAGGGTGGCTGGCGAAACGCCATCGGCCGCAAAGGTCGCTCGCTCGAGGCCCACTTCGCCCTGGGCTGCGCCAGCGGCGGGCGATCCGCCTTCGGCGACGGCGTTACGGGGAGAGGCGGCCGCGATGCGCATGCCGCGATCGAGGCGCTGCAGCGTCGCTGCGCTCAGCCCCACAGCCCCGGCCAATGCCGGCATCCGACCGGCGAACGCGCCAGCGCCGGCCGGAAGGAAGCGTCCTGCGACGCCCTGACTTGGAGCCACGGCGGCGTCGACGGCGTGCGGCGCGGCGTCCGGACCGCCGAACGCGGCGATCGACCCGTCGGTTGCGTCAGCGACGGCGGCGCGCTGATTTGCGGCGATCGCGCGCAGCAGCGCCAGCCGCGGGGCAAACGTCGCCATCGTGGGCTGACGTCGCTCGTCTGCCGAGCTGCGTGTTCGCGACGCTTGGCGGGCTACTGATGGACCGGCTGCCGATGGACCGGCTGCCGATGGACCCGCAGCCAAACGACGCGCGGAGCCTGACCGTTCGGCTGCGACGCGACGGTCGGTCTGTTGCTGCTGAACGGCTCGCTGAGCGACGACGCGCTGTGCGCGCGCCAGCGCCGCGCGATGCTCGCTTGGAACCATGTGAGGCGTCGAGACCTCAGCGTACGCGTCGAGCACCTGACGTGCGGGCGCATCTGGCCCCGAGACCACTGAGGCATCTGCACCCCAGCCGGCGTCGGTGCCAGGCTGGAGAACCGCCATATCAGCGGTCCACTCTGCGATGCGCAGGGCGCGAGACGCGGTGTGATCAGCGGTAACGCTGGAGCCAAAGTCTGCGGCAGACAAAGTCACGTCGCGTTGGGCGGCCGCGCTCGTCCGCGACTGCGGGGTGCTGCCGCTGTGGGCCTGCAGACTCAGAATTCGGAGTGACTCCCCGATTCCGGGCAGAACACCGGGGTCAGCGGGCCCCAGTGTTCCCAGGGCGTCGGACTTGGACACCCCAGTGGGGTCCATTCCGATGGTCGCGCCAGTACGTGCGGGTTGGTCCACACCAGCGGCGCCGACTTCTCCGGCGGTGCGCGTGTCGCTCTGAATGGAAGTGCGAACGCGTGCTGCTTCAGCTCGCACCTTCTTGATGGCTTGGCGAACCGCGTCAACGCGGCGCTGCTGCCCCATCTTGTTGCGTTTCGGTTGGCTGCTCTGCGCGGCCTGCAGGCGTTTGACGGCCACGGCACGCGCCTTGTTGGTTGTGGCGAGGCGCACTTGCGCTTCGAGCGCGTCGAGGGTCGACTCCTCCTCTTCGAGGACAATCTGAACAATGTCGGCTAAGTCGCCGATGCTCATGGCCCGAAGATCTGGGCTCAAAGCGTAAGAAAAGCGGCTCTCCATGGCCATGAGAGAGGCGATATCAAAGGCTTGCGCCCCAAATCCAGCGCTTAGGCTTGCGAGCCCTGGCAGGCTGGCGATCAGTGAGTCGATTCGTCCCGAGACCATCGGCTCGGTCGTCGCGCCTGCGCCAAGGCGATCGGGCCCTTCCCAACGAGCGGTGATCTGCTCGTGGAGTGGTGACTCCTCGCCTGCCTTGTTGTTCGTTGCCTCGACCACAGTACACCTCGATTCGCTCGGGCCCTTAACAGGTTCCGCGTGACCTACGTCGCCTTGTACACGAAGTAGTCGTACGCCAATCGAATCTGCTCAAAACCGACCTGACTCGACATCGCGTTGAGCGCGAGACCCGAGTACTCGGTGATGAACGCGTTGAAGAACTCGTAGGCACCGATCGGCTGGTACTTTCGATTCATTAGCGTAATCGTGATGTTGACACGATCGGCCCCGAGCCCTTTGCCCTTGTTGCTGCCCGAAAGGGAGGACTTCATCATGTCGAAGAACTCGCCGTTCGCCGCGAACTGGCCGCGCTTGAGCGTCAGCGGCTCGAACTTGCCGGGGCCGCGCATGTGGTAGCCGTGCTCGTTGTTGCCGCCGGAGCGAACCGGAATGGCCTCGGCCTTCCAGCTCATGCCTCCGACCTCAGAGAACGTCGCGTACGTCACGTTGTTGATGATCAGCTTGAACGCGTACGCCAAGTCGGGGTCACCAGGGCGATCCGAGCTACCGCCGGTCTGTTTTTTACCAAGCGCTGCAGCGAGTTGGCCAGCGAGGTCCGCGACTGCGCCGGAGGCTGCGCCGCTGCCACCCCACTGCGATCCGCCGCCGCCGCCGGCGCCCTTCAGGTCGGTCTTCTGCTGATCCATGGCCGCAGCCGTGGGGAGCGCGTTGTCGGCGACAACCGTCACAGGTGCGGTGGCCGGGAGCGCCTGCAATGTTCCGAATGCGAGCGATGCCTCGGAAGCCACGAGCTTCCCCGCCGTTCGACGTGTCGTTGCTGCTGCCATTTCGGGTCCTCCTTCGGCGGGTTACCGCCATCGCGCCAATAGCGCAGAAATTCCGTTTGCGGTGGGCCTACGCCCCGTCACCGCGGGCCAGCACGTCCACCTCTTGGGTGACTCGAAGGCCCAGAAACTCAGCCGGTCGGAACGGTGCGAGCCACACGTCCACATTCACTCGGCCCTGCTCGCGCGCCTGCGCTGAGTTGATCTCAGCATCGCAGCGCACCAAGAACGCGTCGTTCGAGGTGTCGCCCTTCAAGTAGCCGTCCCGCCACAGCGTGTCGAGAAAGAAGGCGACGTCACGCGACAGCATCTGCCAGAGGTCCTGGTCGTTGTTTTCGAACACGACCCACTGGAGGCCAATGTTCAGGGCGCGAGTGATGGCCACGATGGTGCGGCGCACATTGACGTGGCGTAGGGCTGTGTCCGCGGACGCGGTTCTAGCCCCCCAAACACGAATCCCGCGTTGGGCGAAAACTTGACTGCAGTTGATTCCTTCGGCGTTCAGCATAGCGATGTCTTGCTGCTGCAAGAACAGTTCCAAGTCGACTACTCCGTCGATTGTTTCGTTGGCCGGGGCCCGATAAACTCCCTCTGACTTGTCACATCGGGCGTAAATACCGGCCACATGCCCGCACGGAGGCACCGGTTTCTTCGATCGTGAGTTCGCGGGGATGACGTACGGGTAGTAGAACGCGGCGAACGACGTGTCGAAGAGTCGCCGCCACTGCATCGCGCCGCGCGGGTTCTGGCCTGGGGGCAGATCGAGCACGGCGAAACGGTCTTTCTTCTCTTCGCACTGTGTCACGACCGCCTGCTGGACGATCTCCATGTCCTTGACCGACTTGAAACCCGCCGAGTTCTCCAGGCACCAGGGCAGATCGGGCACGGCGATGAGGTCGATCTCTTCAAGCTCAGCGATTCCGGCGAGACCGTACCGATTGCCCGGCCCCAGGTCGGCGCCGATGAAGTCCTCTGCAGTCACGGTGAAGAGGCCGTCGGTCCCGCCGTCGAGCACGACCTGATCCACCTCAACGGGCAGATTCTCGGGCATTTCGGAGGCTGAATCGAGGTTGGTGACCTCGATGAGGTGAGAGTTGCCGTTGATGACGCGCTCGATGAAGAACGGCGACTGACGAGCCAAGTTGACGCAGCGGAACACCTCGCGCTCTGAGTGCGTCTCGGCGATCACATCGAAACCGACGGGCTCGATCATGGTCGGCGCCATCGATCGAAACTGGTGCTCCAGCGGCGCGCGCTCGTTCCACCACAAGGTGCGGCCGTCGACGCGCGTGAGGACACGGTAGGTGGCGTTGTCGTCGTCGAAGATCTTGACGAGTGAGCCGCGGGTGAAGCCGTAGGTGCTCTTGACCATCACATTGTGGTCGCCCTCTTTGCCGTCGACCGTGATGAACGTCTGAACTTTGGGCGGAGACGGTCGCAGGCTGATGCGGACGTGGTTGCCCCACATCCCCTCGGCGAGGGCTTGGACAGTCAGCGTGTTGTGATTGTTGTGGTCGCGAAGGCGCACTGACGCGCGGGTGGCGATCTCATTGCGGCCGCGCTCGAACAGGTGGGCGATGCGCACGATGTAACACTCGGTGCCACCGTTGAGGAAAAATCCGTCGACGGCGCCGTCTAGGTAGCTGCCGACGTCAAGTTTGCCGAAGCGCTCCTGGAACTCGCTGAGGCTCGTGACACGAACGGCCTTGCTGGTAGGACCACGCTCCGTCAGACCGAGAAAACAGGGAATGCCGCTGTCCATCATGCCCAACGGCGGAGCGCGCTCGGCGACGTTCTCAATATAGACGCCTGGTGGCCGCGTTTCCATGATCGACTCCAAGCCGCGGACAGTGGCCGGCGGCGGGTGTGAAGCTATGATGCCTCACGGCGCGTGGATTGGCACGGACGCAGCTCCGGGACGGGTGCGCCGTGGGACTGCCTGCGAAGGCTCGGCGGCAGGCGCTGTGCGACCGCTTGCCGAAAGCCACGGCGGCGCGACGATCGAGCGCATCGATCGCCGCGCCATCCGCTCAGGCTTTTCGCGACTTGTTGATCTCTTTGTTGATCTCGGAGATCTCGCGCACCCAGGTTTGGCGCTCTTTGTGCTCCATCTCCAGGATCTCGTCGAGGGGCCAATGAAAGTGGTAAGCGACGTACGCTACCTCCTGGTACAGGCGATCCAGGGGGTAGCTTACGATTCCCCCATGCCACCCCCGGTGTCGACCTCAAACTTGTGGCCACACTCGGGGCAAGCGACCTTCATCATCGCCGTGCCTTCTTCATTGATACGGCGGTAGAAGTCCTGCAGGTAGGCGAGATCGGTCGAGAACATGTTCTCGATGATCGAGGGGTTGATGGAGCTCAGGTTGCCAAGCTTCGAGATGACTCGACTCAGCAAGATGATGACCAGGTACGCGCGGTTGTTCTGCACCCGGTAATCCTGCAGCGGCAGAATCTCGTCTTTCGCGGTCGCGAGGCGCATGACGCCTTTGCGGTGCACGTTGCCATCCTTGTCGATGACCCCGCGTGGCAGGGTGAATTCGAACTCGGTCTTGAAGGCCATGGTGGCTTTCCTCGTCGGGCGGAGTGCTAGGTCTCTGCGCCGTTTGGTTGGGGCGCGCTTGGACGCGCACCTCAGTAGAAACGACCCGAGGGGTGTTGGCTCGACACAATGTCTAAAGCCAACACCCCCCGGGCCAAGTCAGTCACACGCTTGGGCCCGAGGGCTTGCTGCGTGCTAGATGCGACCGCGACGTGAAGTCGCCGCCTCTGGTGGGACGTTGGATTACTCCGAAACGTCGCCACCAGCTGGCATCTGGCCAATGCGGAAGATCACAAACTCGGCGGGTTTCACCGGGCACATGCCAATCTCGCAAATCATCTGGCCAGCGTCGATGACCTCGGGCGGGTTGGTCTCCTCGTCGCACTTGACGTAGAAGGCCTCCTCCGGAGTCTTGCCGAACAGGGCACCCTGACGCCAGAGGCGGAGCAGGAACGCGCCGATGTCACGCGTGACGCGCTTCCACAGACGCTGATCATTCGGCTCGAACACGACCCACTGGGTACCGAGCTCGATCGACTGCTCAACCATGTTGAAGAGACGACGAACGTTGATGTAACGCCACGACGCATCCGACGAGATGGTGCGAGCACCCCAGACGCGGATACCGCGGTTCGGGAACTCACGGATGCAGTTGATGCCCTTCGGGTTGAGAAGGTCCTGCTCGCCGCGGGTGATGTTGTACTTGAGGCCAATGGCGCCACGCACGATCTCGTTGGCCGGGGCCTTGTGAACGCCACGCTCTCCGTCGCTCCGCGCGTACACGCCGGCCATGTAGCCGCTCGGGGGCATGAAGATGTTGCCCTTGAAGGGGTCGTAGACCTCAACCCAGGGGAAGTAGTAGGCGCCGTACTTCGAGTCACGCGGCTTCGGGAGCTTGTCCACGCCGCCCTTCTCGATGACCTCAGGGGAATCCAGGATGGCGAAGCGGTACCGCATGTTCTCGCAGTGCGAGAGGACGGCGTCCTGGATGACCGGGTCGGTCTGGCCGGGAGCGCAGACCATGTTGACGTCATCAACGTCTTCGAGCGCCTTCAGGCCGGTACGCGTGCCGGGTCCGTTGTCGCTGCCGATGTACAAGGCCGCGGGAGAAGCAAGCTTCTTCGCGTCTTTGTCGCCGCCCTTGTTGGCGGCGTCGAGCGAACCAACGTTCAACACGTACGCACGAGCGCCGCCGTTGTTGAAGAAGCCATAGACCGAGTGCGCTAGGTACTCGCTGTTCTGGAAATCGCCAAAGTGCTTGGTGAACTGCGACCAGTTCGTACACAGAACGGGCTCATTGACGGGACCAACGCCACACTCACCAATGAAGGCGACGGTGCTGGTGCCCACCATCTCGAGGGGTTTGGTGCCGCGGTCGACTTCCTCGACATAGACACCAGGTGACAGATACGAAGTAGCCATGGCTCTCTCCTCGTTCGCGTTGCCCCAGGCCTGCATTGCGCCAGACGGGGCTGTTACGGGTCAGTGGCCGCGGACGGCCAGTTCAACTCAACTCAATTCACTCACTGGACTCAATTCACTCGCGTGACACTGTGTTCACCGAAACAGGGGCTGACGTCAACGGTTGACGGCAAAATCGCGCCCAATAACACGGCGAACCTCAGTAGACCTGCGATCCGACTCGATGCGAAACCGTACGTAGTAGAACAAC
>ERZ889078.1210-NODE-1210-length-21000-cov-12.791979_pt1 | contig 21000 bp, 12 predicted proteins | sample MGYA00521266_ERZ889078 | MGnify/ENA primary metagenome ERZ889078 (study PRJEB32303, sample SAMEA104408618) | aquatic metagenome | biome: Brackish water; feature: Pelagic; material: water | place: Baltic Sea | collected 2014-06-16T06:34:00 | depth 76,534 m ...
TTAAAATGGAACAACTCAATTTAGTCGAAACCTTCTCCGAATTCAAGGAATTCAAGAACATTGACAGGGAGACGATGATGATCATCCTTGAGGATGTCTTCAAGCATATGCTGACGAAACAGTTTGGTTCAGCCGACAATTTCGATATCATCGTCAACATCGACAAGGGTGACCTGGAGATCTGGAGGAACCGGACCATTGTGGAGGACGAAGAGGTGGAGGATGAAAACATCCAGGTACCGCTCTCCCAAGCAATTAAAATTGAACCTGACTTCGAGGTTGGAGAGGAACTTTCGGAAGAGATTAAACTGTTGAGTTTCGGCCGCAGGGAGATTCTCTCGATCCGTCAAAATCTCATCTCAAAAATCCAGGAGTACGAGAAGAATAACATCTTTCTGAAATACAAAGAGAAGATCGGTGAGATCATCACCGGAGAGGTATACCAGGTCTGGAAAAAAGAGATCCTTGTGCTTGATGATGAAGGGATTGAACTAATGCTCCCCAAGTCGGAACAAATCCCTTCCGATTTCTACAGGAAAGGAGACACAATCCGCACTGTAGTTTCGAAAGTGGAGATGAAAAACAACACCCCTTATATTATCCTCTCGAGGACTTCAGAGGCATTTCTGGAAAGGCTCTTTGAGGCAGAAGTCCCTGAGGTTTATGACGGATTGATCAGCATTCGGAAGATAGTCAGGGTTCCCGGCGAACGTGCCAAGATCGCTGTAGAATCTTACGACGACAGGATTGACCCGGTTGGAGCCTGCGTAGGGATGAAAGGATCACGAATCCATGGGATCGTCAGGGAGCTGAAAAACGAGAACATCGACGTGATCAACTTCACCAATAACCCATCCCTCTTTATCCAGCGTGCCCTGAGTCCGGCCAAAGTGAGCTCTATAACTATCGATGAGGAGAACAAGAAAGCGGATGTTTTCATGAAACCAGACCAGGTTTCTCTTGCCATTGGGAAAGGGGGCTACAACATCAAACTGGCCGGGAAGTTAAGCGGATATGAGATTGATGTTTACAGGGATACGGATTTCGACAACGAAGATGTTGATCTTCAGGAATTCTCGGATGAAATTGATCAGTGGATCATCGACGAAATGAAGACGATCGGATGCGACACAGCTAAGAGTGTACTCGACCTTGAGGTAGCAGAATTGGTTAAACGAACCGATCTTGAAGAGGAGACCATCAAGGAAGTAATTCGCATATTAACCGCCGAGTTTGAATAAAAAGTCCTAATTTTACGCCCAATTTGAGCGGCAGGGAGTGAGCAGACATATATGAGTGAAGGTAATCCATCAGTAAGGTTAAGCAAGGCAGCCCGGGAATTCAACATCGGGATTGCCACGGTTCTGGAGTTCCTGAATAAAAAAGGATTTAAGTTGGATCGGGACCCCAATGCCAAGTTGTCACAGGAGATGTACACCCTGTTGATGAATGAGTTCGCCTCCGAAAAACATGTAAAAGAAGAAGCGAAGAAGATCGGATTGAACTTTGGTGGTAACGAAACCGTTACCATTAAAGACAAACGAGATATCGCTGACGATCAGGAGAAGGAAATGGAGGACCTGATCATCAAGAATGTATCGCTTGGGTTGGATAATAAACTCTCTGAAATCCATAAGAAAGAGGAGCCAGTTAAGGAGAAGGAGACACCTGTAGCTCCGAAACCAAAAGTCAAAGAGGAAGCTGTAGTCGCAGAAGAGAAGGCAGAAGAGAAAGAGGTAAAGAAAGAAGAGAAGAAGGTCTCTGAGGAAATAGAGTTAACAAAGAAGAAGAAGGCAGAGGAGAAAACGAAAGAACCCGCTAAAGAGCCGGAAGAGAGTGCCGGCACTGCAGATATAACCCCGGAGGAGAAGCCGGTTTCTGCGTTGAAGATCCTTGGCAAGATGGACCTTCCTGAAAAAGAGAAGAAAGGGACTACAAAAGGCAAAGGGAAGAAGGAAAAGGTGAAGGTTGAAAAAGAGGTCACTCCGGAACCGGTCGAAGCCGAAGTAACAGAGCCGGCCGCTGAAGCTGCCCCTGTCACACCTGAAGTGCCGGAAGTGGTTGTTGAAGAGCTGCTCCCATCTCCTCCTCCAAAAGAAGAGAAACCCGATAACTTTTTTGCTACTACAAGGATTAAGCTGGAAGGCCCTACCATCCTTGGATCAATGATTCTTCCAGAGCCAAAAAAGGTTGAAAAGAAACAACCCGTTGCCTCTTCCTCGGATGATTCAACGAAGTCCAAGAAGAAGAAGCGTAAACGGATAAAACGTCAACCCGGAGAACCTGGTGCCAATCTGCAGGCTGAAGGTGGCAAGGCACGTCCAAAAGGAACGAAAACATCAAGGGATTTCAATAAACCTGAGATTTCGTCAGAGGATATTGAACGTCAGATCAAAGAGACTTTGAGTCGTCTCAGTCCGACAGGTAAATCAAAAGCTTCGAAATACCGTCGTCAGAAGCGGGAAGCTGCCAGCCAGCACATGCATGAAGAGCAAGAGCGGATCGCAGAAGGAAAACGCATCATTCAGGTAACCGAGTTTGTGACAGCCAACGAACTGGCTACCATGATAAACGTACCGGTTACTGAAGTCATCTCCACCTGTATGACCCTTGGCATGTTCGTCTCGATTAACCAGCGGCTCGATGCAGAAACATTAAGCCTGGTGGCAGAGGAGTTTGACTACAAGGTAGAGTTCGTAAGTGTTGAGGTGCAGGAGGCTATTGACCTGGCCGATGACACTGATGATGGAGAAGGCCTTGTCTTCCGGCCACCGATTGCTACAGTGATGGGCCACGTTGATCATGGTAAGACCAAACTGCTCGACTACATCCGCAGTGCCAATGTTGTGGCCGGTGAGGCAGGTGGGATCACCCAGCATATCGGTGCTTACGAGGTATTGCTTGAGAACGGAAAAGCGATCACATTCCTTGATACTCCCGGCCATGAAGCCTTTACAGCTATGCGTGCCCGCGGAGCGAAAGTAACTGATGTTGCCATCATTGTAATTGCTGCCGATGAAACCGTAATGCCGCAAACCCGGGAAGCTATTAACCATGCACAGGCTGCAGGCGTTCCAATAGTCTTTGCCATTAACAAAATGGATAAGGCCAATGCCAATGCTGAAAAAATCAGGGAAGAGCTCTCGAAGATGAACATCCTGGTTGAAGAGTGGGGTGGGAAATACCAGACTCAGGAGATTTCAGCCAAAGAGGGGACAAATGTAAGCCTCCTGTTGGAGAAAGTCCTCCTGGAATCCGAGTTGCTTGATTTGAAAGCCAATCCGGATAAAATGGCTACCGGTACCGTAATTGAATCCTCCCTTGACAAAGGAAGAGGATATGTTGCGAAACTGCTGGTGCAGAATGGCACGCTGCAGGTAGGAGATATTGTACTTGCCGGATCAACCTTCGGGAAGGTGAAAGCTATGTACAACGAGCGAAACCAGCCAATAAAAACAGCAGGCCCCTCTACCCCTATCCTTATGCTTGGACTGAATGGTGCGCCACAAGCCGGTGACGGGTTCAATGTGATTACCGACGAACGGGAGGCCAAATCAATCAGTAACAAACGACTGCAATTACAACGGGAACAAGGTATCCGTACACAAAAGCACATCACCCTCGACGAAATCGGCCGGCGGATTGCCATCGGCGATTTCAAGGAACTCAATGTCATCGTTAAGGCCGATGTTGATGGGTCTGTTGAGGCCCTTGCCGATTCCCTGATCAAGCTCTCTACTGAAAACATTATTGTGAATGTAATCCATAAATCGGTTGGACAAATTACCGAATCTGATGTCCTTCTCGCTTCCGCTTCTAACGCCATCATCGTCGGTTTCCAGGTACGTCCTTCACTTTCTGCCCGGAAACTGGCAGAACAGGAACAGATCGACATCAGGCTTTACTCAATTATCTACCAGGCTATTGAAGAGATTAAAGCCGCCATCGAAGGGATGCTTGCACCCGAACTCGAGGAGAAGATCCTCTGCAATGTGGAGGTGCGTGATGTATTCAAGATTACTAAGGTGGGAACCATTGCCGGGTGTTTTGTTCTCGACGGAAAAATCACCCGCAATACCAAGGTGCGTATCATCCGTAATGGAATTGTTGTCTATTCAGGTAACCTCGCTTCGCTCAAACGATTCAAGGACGACGTGAGAGAGGTAAACGGCGGCTATGAATGCGGGCTCAACATTGAAAACTTCAATGACATCAAAGTTGGCGACATCATTGAAGGATACGAGATAATCGAAATCAAGCGGAAACTTTAATCTCTCCCTTTCTGAATACAGTTTGGGTCCTGTCGGGACCCAGGGAAATGATCTCAATCGGTAATCCGGTTGCTTGTTCTATATAATTGGTATAGGCAACAAGATTCCCGGGAAGGGCTTCAAGAATCATACGACCATCTGAAGAAGAATTCCATCCTGGCAGAGTATCGTAAACCGGATGGATCTTCTCATCACCCAGGTCAAATGGGAGTTTGTCACTAAGGATGCCCTCCCGTTCATAACTTGTGCAAACCCGGATGCTCTCCATTGAGTCCATTACATCAGCTTTCATCATGATCAATTTGTTGACCCCGTTCAACATGATGGCATAGTTTAAGGCAGGCAGGTCAAGCCAACCGCACCTGCGTGGCCGCCCTGTAGTACTGCCGAACTCATGTCCGGCTTTACGCAGATGATCGCCCTGCTCATTGTGTAACTCCGTTGGGAATGGTCCTCCTCCAACACGAGTACAATATGCTTTGAATATACCGTACACAGTCCCTATCTGACCGGGAGCGATGCCAAGCCCGGCACAGGCACCGGCAGTAATGGTATTGGACGATGTAACATAGGGGAAAGAACCGAAATCAATATCGAGAAGAGTCCCTTGTGCTCCCTCCGCCAAAACAGATTTTCCATCAGAAATGCACCTATTCAGGTAGTATTCACTATCAACGAAGCGAAATTGTTTCAGGCGTTTCACGGATTCCAGCCAGGCCTCTTCATATTCATCAAACGGCAAGCCGTCAATGAGGTAATTTATATAATCAAACTTATACTGTCGCACAATTTCCAGGTGCCGCTCTTTCAGGTATGCATAACAACTGTTGAAACTGCTGTCGTTCAGATTTCCAACCCTCAATCCAACCCGGCTGTATTTATCGGTATAGGCAGGTCCGATTCCCTTCAGGGTGGAGCCGATCTTATCTGCGCCTTTCGAAGCCTCATAGGCAGCATCCAGCAACCTGTGAGAGGGAAGAATCAGGTGGGCCCGGCGGGAAACAAGCAGATTCTCAATGGGATTGAGATTGGAAGCAAGCAATGAATCAACCTCCTGGAATAAAATGAATGGGTCAATAATGACCCCATTGCCTATAACATTCTGTTTCTCCGGGTGAAAAATTCCTGAGGGGATGGTGTGCAAAACGAACTTCTTTCCATCAAACTCAATGGTATGCCCGGCATTCGGACCACCCTGAAAACGTGCAATGACATCATAGCGTGGTGTGAATACATCTACGATCTTCCCTTTACCCTCATCTCCCCACTGCAGTCCTAAAATAACATCAACCTTCATCTATCGGGGAGTTTATTTAGGCTCTTGTGAGCTTCCATAAAAAGTAAGTGAATAATGCGTGATCTTTACGTTAAAAAGATCTTTAACGTGTGCTTTGATCTCTTCGATCCGGGGATCGTAAAATTCAAGCACCTCCCCGGATTCATTAAAAATGAAATGATCATGCTGTATCATCAGATTTGTCTTCTCAAACTGAGCGTAATTCGTGCCAAACTGATGCTTGGTAACCAAGCCGCAATCAAGAAGTAACTCAATCGTATTATACAAAGTAGCACGGCTGACCCTATATTTATGATTTTTCATCCGGATATATAACGTCTCTATATCAAAATGACCATCCGTCGCAAATATCTCTCTTAAAATTGTGAAGCGTTCCGGAGTTTTCCGGTGACCATGCTGTTCAAGGTAATCTGTGAAAAGCTTGCGAATGTTGTCAAACGAATCTTCAACTATTTTCTTCATCATCTTTGGAAATTTCTATAAAAGTACAAAAATAAGTTTATTTAGACGTGATTCAAATAATTTTTTTAATCAACACGGGTTACTTTCCTAACCCCATCTACTTCTCTGAGGTTCATTAACAACCTGTTAAGGGTTTGTACATCCTCAACAAACAATTTAAACTCACCTTCGGTATAGCCATCTTCGGCATTCAGCGAGAATGATTTTATGTTGAGATTCAGTTCTGCCGAGATCACACCGGAGATATCATGCAGGATTCCTATCCTGTCAATTCCTGCAACTTTGATTCCGGCAATAAAGGAAATGGACTCCCTGTTTGCCCATTGTATTTTAACCATTTTATTCCCGAAGCTCGACATCAATTCGATAGCTCTCGGACATTTGGTTCGGTGGATCTGGATAGGGAGGTGGTCCGATGCAACAAGACCAATCACCTCATCTCCGGGAATGGGGTTACAGCAGAGAGCCACTTCAAATCCCACGTTTCCCTTATCTCCTTCATGGCCCCCTGCAATAGTGGAAGCCTGTACTGCTATCTCTTTTTTCTTCGCTGGTGAAACAACCTCTTTTGGTTTGGTTTTGACACCAGGTTTGGTCAGGAAGGTCAGCCAGCCACTTTTCATGTTGGCCGATGCAAATGCTTTTACATCTTTAATACCTATCTTATCCTGAGATGCTGCATAATACAGGTCGGTGAGGGATGTGAAATTATTTACTGACTGGAAAAGCTTCATGTTCTCTGCCGTAGGTTCAATACTTGACTTCTCAAACCATCCAACGAGGTTTTCCTCCCCAAGAGCCCGGAATTTCCGTTTATGCTCCTTTATACTCTGTTTAATATTACTTCTCGCCCGGGTCGTAACCACGTAGTCAAGCCACTCTTCCCGCGGCGATTGTCTCGAAGAAGTTATAATCTCGATTTGTTGTCCGTTTTTTAACTCTGTATTGATCGGGACAAGCTTTTTATCCACCTTTGCTCCAATACAGGTATTTCCTATTTCGGAGTGGATTGCATAGGCAAAATCCAGCACTGAACTGCCGGCCGGGAGAGTTCGTAGCTCTCCCTGAGGAGTAAATATTGAAATCTCATCCAGGAAGAAGTAACCTTTAATGTCATCGATGAAGGAGAGGGCATCGTTCTCTGGTGAATCCAGCATCTCCTTGATCCGGTCGAGCCATCTGTCTAACTGGCTGCTGACTTTGATAGAATCCTTATATTTCCAATGCGCTGCATACCCTTTCTCTGCAATCTCATCCATCCGTTTCGAGCGAATCTGGATTTCAACCCACTGGCCGGTATAACTCATTACCGTAGTGTGCAGGGCTTCGTATCCATTCGCCTTGGGGATCGAGATCCAGTCACGCAGTCGCTCCATGTTTGGACGGTAGATATCTGTTACAATGGAGTATGCTGTCCAGCAATCTGCCTTTTCCGATTCAAGGGAAGAATCAAGGATGATTCGTATCGCAAACACATCGAAAACCTCTTCAAACGTAACCTCCTTATGCTTCATCTTCTCCCAGATAGAAGCAATGGATTTCTCACGGCCTGAGATGCTGAATTTGAAACCCTGATCATTCATCGATTGCCGGATCGGGTTGATGAACTTATTGATGAAACGGATTCTCTCCTGTTCTGATTCCTTCAGTTTATTCGAGATCGCATCAAAGATTTCGGGCTCGGTATACTTCATGGCCAGGTCTTCCATTTCGGTTTTGATGGCATGAAGTCCAAGCCGATGTGCCAGAGGTGCATAGAGGTATATAGTCTCAGATGCCACCTTAAGCTGCTTCTCCTCCAGCAATGCATCCAGGGTACGCAGATTGTGGAGCCGATCGGCCAATTTGATCAGGATTACCCGCACATCGTGGGAAAGGGTGAGTAAAATTTTGCGGAAATTCTCCGCCTGGATAGATGCGGTCTTCTGGTCAAAAATTTCGTTGATTTTCGTCAGGCCGTCGATAATCGATGTCACCTCATCACCGAAGAGGCCACTGATGTCTTCCAATGTAAATTCCGTATCCTCCACAACATCATGCAGAAGGGCACAGATGACAGATGTCATCCCGAGTCCAATCTCCTGAGCACAAATGATAGCTACTTCCAGAGGATGGTAGATATACGGTTCTCCACTCTGGCGACGCATATCTTTGTGCGCTTCCAAAGCCATATTGAAAGCTTTCCTGACAACCTTCCTGTCCTCCTCCTTTTTAGGAAGCCAAACCTTCATCAGGTAACGGTAACGCGACAATATCTCTTTCTTCTCAGTTTCTGAATCAAAGTGGTACATGAAGGGCTTTCTGATTCTGTAAGTATTGCAAAAATAGTTAAATTTAGAATGAATTGAAACAAGTCTCAGGCGAAAGCGCAAGGAAAATTACTACTTTTGAAAGGATATTCTAAAGGGTCTGCTGTTTATGTCCAACCGTACCTGCTACCGGCTGTTGATTCTATTCTTATCGCTCATCGCGTTTCCCGTATCGCTTATCGCAACCCACCAGCGTGCTGCTGAAATCACTTACCGGCATCTTTCAGGACTCACATATGAGATCACCCTCATCTCTTACACCTATACACCCAGTCCGGCAAATGCTTACCGCGACTTTCTGACCATCTACTGGGGTGATGGGACGGTTAGTGAAATATCAAGGAAAGAGATCGTGTACCTGCCCAATGACATCTCCTATAACAGATACCAGGGGGAGCACACGTTCCCAGGACCCTCCACCTACACAATATCCTGCGAAGATCCTAACCGGAATGGAGGAATCCTGAATATTCCCAATTCTATCAATGTCCCTCTTTTTATCTATTCCGAACTGGTGATCAGCCCTTTCATTGAAGGATATAACAGCTCTCCTGTACTTCTCTTACCTCCAATTGACAATGCCTGTGTCAATCAAACTTTTCTTCATAACCCGGGAGCTTACGATGTGGATGGCGACAGCCTCTCCTACCGGCTGGTTACTTGTTTAGGAGCAATGGGACTCCCAATCCCTGGCTATACGCTCCCTCCGGCTACAGACTCTCTCAGCCTGAATCCGGTCACAGGTGATCTTTTCTGGGTCACACCTCCCCAGCAGGGAGAATACAACATCGCCATCCTGATCGAAGAGTGGCGCGAAGGAATAAAAATCGGAAGCGTATTGCGGGACATGCAGATCATTGTAATCGCTTGCAACAATCGCCCCCCGGTGATTGAGTCTATGCTGGATACCTGCGTGGAAGCCGGACAAACACTTACCTTCCCCGTTTCAGCCTATGATCCCGATTCCAACCGGGTAACTCTTACAGCCACCGGAGGCCCGTTTTTATTGCCCCCAAACAGTGCCACGATGACGCCTAACCCAGCTACAGACTCGGCTCACGTAACAGCAACATTTAACTGGCAAACCGTATGTGATCATGTGAAGAACAATTCTTACCAGGTCTTCTTCAAAGCTCAGGACGACAGCAAGCCGGTCAGCCTTACCGACATTAAATCCATGAAGATCCGGGTGGTGGGCCCGGCACCTGAGAACCTCACAGCCACACCACTGGGTACAACTATAACCCTCAACTGGGACAGCTACTCCTGTCCCAATGCATCGGGGTATTATATATACCGGAAGGCCGATTCGTCAGGATTTATACCCGGGTATTGCGAAACGGGTGTTCCCCCATATCTCGGATATAGCCGGGTAGCTACTCTGACAGACCTGGATCAAACCAGTTATCTTGATAATAATAACGGCCAGGGACTCAACCAGGGGATAAAATATTGCTACCTGGTAACAGCCTGGTACCCCGATCTGGCAGAAGGATATGCATCCAATGAAGCCTGTGCCACGCTGAAAAAAGATGTGCCGGTTATCACCAATGTGAGTATACGTATAACCGATAACAACAACGGATCTGTATACCTGGCCTGGTCAAAACCAACTGAGCTTGATACAATCCAGGCACCTGGCCCCTACTCGTACGTAATTACCCGGGCCAGATCCGACCAACCCGGTCAGTTTACACCAATCCATACCTACATCGATCTAAACGATACAACCTTTATCGACACCCTTCTCAATACTGAGATTTACTCATTTATCTACCGGATTGACCTGTATAACGAAACACCCGGCATGCAGTTTCTTATCGGCTCTTCACAACAAGCAAAATCAATGTTCCTGGAAATTATCCCAACCGATAAAAAACTCATCCTGGCCTGGAATGTTGAGGTCCCCTGGACCAATCTCACCTATGCAATTTACAGATACAATCCCCTGCAGTCCCTCTTCGATTCGATCGGGTTTTCCCTGGAACCCATCTATACGGATAACGGACTTGCAAACGGAATCAGCTACTGTTACTTTATTGAGAGCCGTGGGAAGTATTCGGGGGGAGGATTTGTTGAGCCAATCATCAACTTCTCCCAGATTACCTGCGGAACACCTGTTGATGACATCCCTCCCTGTGCTCCTGTTCTTTCGATTCATACAGACTGTGAAAACGCGGTTAACATACTCTCCTGGACCAATCCGAACGACACATGTACATACGACATCATTAAATATTATATCTGGTATACACCGGATAAAAACCAGAACCTTGTGATCATCGACTCCCTTTTTAACATCCACGATACAATTTACGAACATCAGCCTTCCCAATCCATTGTAGGGTGTTACGGAATCTCTGCCATCGACTCAGTTGGTAACCACAGCGATCTCAGCAATATCGTCTGCATCAACTACAGCAACTGCCCTGTTTACCGTCTGCCCTGGGTATTCACTCCCAACGGCGACATCCGGAACGATCTCTTTGAACCCTTTCCTTATACCTCCGTTGAGAGTATCGACCTGGTAATCTTCAACCGCTGGGGAAAAGAGGTCTTCCGCACACATGAACCTGACATCGACTGGGATGGAAAAGACCAGGCAACCAACCAGCCCTGCAGCGACGGAGTCTACTTTTATGTCTGCGATGTTTTTGAGATTACCCTTACCGGCATTGAAAAAAGGACACTAAGGGGATCGGTGACGATATTACGGTAAAGACGCCGCAGAGCCTACGGTAGAGACGTGGCATGCCACTTGCACATGATATTTTATAGTGAAGCGGTATACCGCATCCTTACATATCGTATCTTTGCGCCGTGAAAAACATCCGCAATTTTTGCATCATTGCCCATATCGATCATGGGAAAAGTACCCTGGCCGACCGGTTACTGGAGTCAACCCAAACCATGACGGAACGGGATTATCAGAATCAGGTGCTTGACAATATGGATCTGGAGAGGGAGCGTGGTATCACTATCAAGAGCCATGCCATCCAGATGAAGTATCATTTCGAGGGTGAAGATTATATCCTGAACCTGATTGACACGCCAGGGCATGTGGATTTTTCCTACGAAGTTTCAAGGGCAATTGCTGCCTGTGAAGGTGCTCTTCTGGTGGTTGATGCCACCCAGGGCATCCAGGCTCAGACTATCTCCAACCTATACATGGCTGTTGATTATGACCTTCAAATCATCCCTGTTCTCAATAAGATCGACATGGATAATGCGATGATTGATGAGGTGAAGGACCAGATTGTAGAGACGCTTGGATGCGACCGGGATGAGATCATTGAAGCAAGTGCGAAGTATGGTCATGGAATAGAGGGTATCCTCGAAGATATTATTCACAAAATACCCCCTCCGAAAGGTGATCCGAAAGCTCCGCTTCAGGCATTGATTTTTGACTCTGTGTTCAACTCCTACCGAGGGATCATTGCATATTTCAGGATTTTCAACGGGACCCTCAGGAAAGGGGATAAAGTGAAGTTCGTAAATGCAGGCAGTCAATATGAAGCCGATGAGGTAGGGATTCTGGGAATGAAGCCCGAGCCCAGGATAGAGTTGTTTGCAGGAGATGTCGGCTACATCATTTCCGGAATCAAAACCAGCAAAGAGGTGCAGGTAGGGGATACGATTACCCATGTGGCGAGACCCTGCAGCGAGGCCATTGATGGGTTTGAGATGGTAAAGCCGATGGTTTTTGCCGGGATCTATCCGGTGGATGCCGACGACTACGAATTGCTCCGCGACTCCCTGGAGAAGCTTCGGCTCAATGATGCTTCCCTCTCCTTTGAACCCGAATCATCCATGGCCCTGGGCTTTGGCTTCAGGTGTGGCTTCCTGGGATTACTTCACATGGAGATCGTGCAGGAACGACTAGACCGGGAATTCGACATGGATGTGATCACAACAGTACCCAATGTCTCCTATAAAGTCTTCACTAACAAAGGTGAGGTCATCGAGGTGCATAACCCGTCAGGCCTTCCTGACTCCACTCTCGTTGACTACATCGAAGAACCATACATATCTGCCAATATTCTCACCAGGTCCGAGTATGTAGGTGCTATAATGCGACTCTGCATCGACAAGCGAGGTACCTTGAAAAACCAGGTCTATCTGACCACTGACCGCACAGAACTTACTGTCGAACTTCCTCTTGGTGAAATCGTCTTTGATTTTTACGACAGGTTGAAAAGTATCTCCAAAGGTTACGCTTCGTTTGATTACTATCAATCGGGGTTCAAAGAGGCTCAGCTTGTCAAACTCGACATCCTCCTGAATAGTGAACCGGTAGATGCCCTGTCAACATTGCTTCACCGGGATCATGCATATGATTTTGGCCGAAGATTCTGTATCAAACTGAAAGAGTTCATCCCCCGGCAACAATTCGACGTTGCTATCCAGGCTGCCATTGGCGCCAAGATCATCGCCCGCGAAACTGTAAAAGCACTCCGTAAAGATGTGACAGCCAAGTGCTATGGTGGCGACATCACCCGAAAACGCAAACTTCTCGAAAAGCAGAAGAAAGGCAAGAAACGGATGCGGCAGATTGGCAATGTAGAAGTTCCGCAGAAGGCATTTCTCGCCGTACTCAAGCTGGACAGCTAGATCCCAGATGCCGGATACCGGATCATAACTATCCATGGCAATCAATGTGCAATTTATGGCAATCAATGTGCAATATTATCCGGTTTTAGTGTAACTTTTCAAGCCCTCTCTCGTCTTATTACCCTCAAACCAAAATCACTGAACACATGAAAAGATTTAACCTGATTCTGACGTTTGCTATCGCAGCCGCCATGATCTTTATTTTACCCGGGAAATCCAAAGGACAGGATGAAGATCACAATACGAATAAAAATAAGGATAAACACAATAGAGAACATTACGATTTCAATTTCAGTGGTGTCAATGTCAAAAATATCGGCGATGACACCATTGTCATTTATATCAATAAGAGGGATCATAAATCATACTCTGATGTCTCTGCCTGGAGTAACTGGAGCACCTGCCCTTTTGGCGGGAAAATAGGCAAATTCAACGGCCACTGGGCTGGTATCGATTTTGGATGGAACGGTTATGTTACAAAAAACTTCGACATGGATTTTCCTCCCAACGAGCAGTACCTCAACCTGAAATCAGCCAGATCAATGATGGTCAATATCAACCCTATTGAACTGAATGTGAATATCGCGCGAAATAAATTCGGTTTCATGTCAGGATTGGGATTCTCCATGCACAACTACTATTTCAACAACTCCTATACTTTGATCGGAGATTCTGCTGCCCTTGTTGCCTTCAAAACCGTCAACGACAAAGGCACTAATGTTGGTATGAAGGTCAACAAGTTGTTTGTCTCTTATATGACCCTGCCGTTGTTGTTCGAATTCCAGACCAACCCTGGTCACAGGATCAGTAGTTTTCATGTCACAGTTGGTGTAATCGGTGGTCTGAGACTCCAGACCTTTCAGAAGCAACGTCTCTATCAGTATAAAGAGAATTTCTTCCTGGTCGATGACAACGGTAACAAGGTTGCCACATTCTATACTGATAAAGCTCTCATTCGGAATCCCGGTCAGTATCACCTGAATCCTTTCAAACTGGATGCCTCTCTTAGGATCGGCTGGTCATTTCTGAACCTTTTCGCTACATACTCCGTAACCCCAATGTTCCAGAAGAACCAGGGGCCTGCGGTATATCCATGGAGTGTAGGTATTACATTGCTGGGGTGGTGATATAACCATTGTAGTAGGGGCGACCTGGCAGGTCGCCCCTACGGCAGGTCGCCCCTACGGCAGGTCGCCCCTACGGCAGGTCGCCCCTACAGGTCACCCAAAAAATCGTTCCTGGAAATTTACCAGGAACATTTTTTTTGTTGCCCTGGTAACTGCAGTATATAACCACCTGAGATACTCCACGTTGAGCATTTTGTCTGTCAGGTACCCCTGATCCACAAACACAGTATCCCACTGCCCTCCCTGGGTTTTATGGCAGGTCAATGCGTAGGCAAATTTCACCTGCAAGGCATTGAAATGAGGACTGGCTTTTACCTTCTCCACACGCTCGCGTCGCGACCTCAGGTCGGCAAAGTCCTCCATGACAGTTTGATAGAGCCGGTTATTGTCGGGCTGTGGTAATGCAGCTGATTCGGAAGTCAACGTATCAAGAATGATCTTTACATCAAGTTGAGGTTCATCCGGGTAATCAATGAACCGGATTGTGATATCGGCAAAGCGGAAACCGTATAGCTCTTCAAACTTCCGGATACGTGTAATCTCCACGATGTCGCCGTTGGCGATGAATCCGGCGGAGGATTCCAGCGGGAGCCAGAAATAGTTGTTCTTTACAACCATCAGGTAATCCCCGGTCGTGATCTCTCCCTCCAGGAACAGAATCCTCCGCCGGATCTCCCGGTTGAAAATGTTAGCACGCTTGTTAGATCGGCAAATGACTACGTTATTCTCACGCTCCGACCCCGAGTAGGCCTGGTTCAGTGCCTCTTCCAGTTCATCACCGTTAATCCGGCAGATATCCGGGAAAGATTCTATCTGAAAAAGCGGGAATTTGATCTCCTGTTTTAATATTTCATCCCTGATCCTGGTGGCGTTGACCAGGATACCAGACTCCTGCATCTGCCTTACCACTTCTGTCAATTCAAAAGAGTCAATCTCCAGGTCATACGCGTTCTTAAGAAATGAACTGTCAAGCGCCGGGCTGTAATCCAGTCCGACCGGTGGCAGCTGAGCTGAATCACCAATGAAAAGTAGGCGGCAGTTCTCTCCGGAGTGTACATAGGCAAACAGGTCGTCAAGCAAATTTCGGGTAGCAAACAATTGCCCTTGCACAGGCATAGCATGCTGGATCATGGAGGCTTCGTCAACGATAAATAGGGTGTGCCGGTGTAGGTTTTTTTGCAGCTTCATCTCAATCTGGCCCTCTTTGTTTGTCCAGGCCAGGTATATCTTGCGATGAATTGTATGAGCCTGTTTCCCCGTGTAACCTGCCATCACCTTAGCTGCCCTTCCGGTTGGAGCCATCAGTACGGTTCGTTTCCCAATAGAAGGGAGTACGTTGACCAACGCTTTCACAACAGTAGTCTTACCGGTTCCGGCGTACCCTTTCAGAAGGAACAGAGCAGTTGCTTTCTTCCATGATATGGTAAGAAATACCGCCAGCTCCCCCATTAACTGCTCCTGTCCGGGGGTGGTAGCATAGGGATACTCATGCAACAGCATGGATCTGATACGGTTAACATCCATAAACAAAAGTTATTCGTAACGAAGCGACTCTATGGGATCCATGTTTGCAGCCTTCCGGGAAGGATAGATGCCGGAAATCAGGGCTACGAAAAAGCAAACCACCACACCCATAACGATCCATACCCATGGGATAATAAAGGCGCTCCCGATCACCAGTGAGATCACATTTCCGATCAGGATGCCGAGGATGATTCCCAGGGCGCCTCCCAGTTGTCCGATAACAATGGCTTCAACCAGGAACTGGTTCCTGATAAGTCGTTTAGTAGCTCCAATGGCTTTTCGGATGCCGATCTCCCGGGTACGTTCAGTCACCGATACAAGCATGATATTCATCAACCCAATCGCAGCTCCCATCAGGGTAATCAGTCCGATGAAAGTTGCGGCAAGAGTGACAAACCTGGTAAGCTCAATAAGCATGTTGGCAATCTCATCACTCTTGGTGATTTCGAACGACTCCTCCAGACCTACCGGAACCTGCCTGATACTGCGGAGCATCCCGGTTGCCTCACCTACGCCGGCATCCATCTGTGCCTGGTTGTTGACCATCACACTGATATTGTAGGACATGTTCGGCCGGGGAAAGTAGATCCTTACATTGTTAAGGGGAATGAAGCAACTCCTGTCGTTGCTGATAACAGCGCTGGCACCCTTTCCTTTCAACACTCCGACAATACGGTACTTGCCGGAGCCGATGGCGATAACTTTTCCCACCGGGTCCTCTTTATTCTTGAATATGCTATTGACGATTTCTGTGCCAACCACAGCTACACTTGTACCATAATTTATCTCATCCGGTGTAAAGTTCCGTCCGTTGGCGATCTCATCTCCTGATGTCATAATATAATTGTCGTCAACACCGATGACCCGTGTGTTTGGATTGGTTTTGTTTGATTCGTACTTCACTGTTGCTCTCCCCGTGGCATATGTGTATACCGAGGTATAGGCCGGGAAATTAAACCGTTCTTTAAATTCCATGGCCTGATCAAGCGTAATAGGCTCGTATCTCCGCTGCTTGTTTTCCTGACCACCGATATGAACGTTTAATGACCTGTTGCGGATCGTGAAGGTGTTTGATCCCATCATAGAGAAGTTGGCTGTAAGGTAATATTTGATGGAATCTGTCGCCGTTAGAATCCCAACCAGCGCCATGATGCCGAAAGCAATGATGAGGATTGTGAGGATGCTGCGGAGGAGGTGACTCCTGATGGAGTCGAGAGAGACCTTAATGTTTTCAAAGACAAGTGTACGGTTCATTGGGAAAAAGATTTTCAGTTTTTCTCTCCAAATGCCAGATCTCCTGCATCTCCTAAACCCGGGACCAGGAAAAGCTGGGCAGTTAGCTCTTCGTCAACATCTCCTACCCAAATGGTGACATTCTTTTTGGGAAGAGACTTCTTCAGGTGATTTACACCCTCCATACTGGCAAGAATGGTTGCAATGTGCACATGTGCCGGTTTGCCCCTGGCAAGCAACTCCTTGTAAGTATGAACCATAGAAGATCCTGTAGCAATCATGGTGTCGCAGATAATCAACACCTTCCCGTCGATGGAGGTGGAAGAGGCATACTCAACGCTCATGCTGAAAGTGCCATCTTTGTGAGCCATTCTATATGCTGAGACAAATGCATTTGAAGATCGGTCGAAAAATTTCAAAAAACCCTGGTGGAAAGGCAACCCTGCACGTAAAATAGTAGCCAGAACAGGGTATTGGGTCAATACGGGAACATTGGCAATTCCAAGGGAGGTGACGACCTCCTTCTCTTCATAGGCCAACTCTTTGCTGATCTCATACGCAAAGATCTCCCCTATTCGTTCGAGGTTATTCCGAAAACGAAGGCTATCCCGCTGGATCTCGACATCACGGATCTCTGCTACAAATTGGTTAAGCAGGGAGTGCGACTGTCCCAGAAGCCGAATCATTGACGTAGATTTTATCATTTGGTCATTTTAAACAAAGATAGTATAATTCAGATTCTCCGTTGCTGTTTATAAAACGGTATCCTGGATATTCTCACAAAAGGATAAGTCGTTTCCCGGGCTCCAAAACTTTTGTAGAAACGTCCCAGGTTCGGGTCATTTCCCCCTTCGAAATCCAACATTACCGGCTGGCTTGCATGCTCACGGATGAACGTATCAAGCAACAGGAACATCGCCCCATTATTTCGGGTATTGTAGTCGGAAGCAGCCAGCAACAATATAAAGCGGGTACGGTCTTTCAGGAAAAATGCTCCGGCATCCAACTCCCCTTCCCTGTTCCCTGCACCTATCAATATTCCCGAAGCTTGTTTTATACAATGTTCAATTATTTTTTCAATTGAGATGTAATTACGGTAGTTAAGCTTCCCCTCCTGCTTCCCGTAGTTTTTCCGGAAAAGAGAGATCAGCTCATCAGCTGAAACTTTCCTGCTCACCAACACCTTTGCTTCCACAGCCTTTTTGAGGTTACGTCTGGTATTCTGGGAGTATCTTCCGCTGATCTCATTGTAAGGGTAGATCAATTCCAACTCATGATTTTTGCGGGAAGAAACCTCGAACTGCTTCGGATCAACTTTATTAAATCCGTTCAGATGGATCTCAACCAGTTTGAATCTCGCAGGAATGGCATCGAGGAAACGGGTAACCAGTTCCTGTGAGAGGAGATTCGTTGTAAAAACTCCAAGTTGCTGGGTAAAAAATGGCTGGGCCAGGTATGAGATGCCCGCCTGCCGTTTGTGTGTCAATGGAAAAACGCTTCGGTAGTCATCCTCAATGAGAGCATCCCAGCCTGGTGAGACAAGATCGAGGTACCAGGAAAAGCCATAGACCAGGGAGTTTACAGAATCGTGGATGCACCGATCCCACTTCGTTTTATCAATCTGTTTATGTGTCAGATAAAAGATCATGGTTTCGGGTTTCTTTTTTCTTTCACGTTTCACGTTTCACGTCTCACGTTGTTCCGGCTGCTTCCTTCACGACTTCCTCATACAGTTTCCTCCAGCCTCTCCATCTTCCTTTATCCGAGAGGCTCTCATTGTGCCACAGGCTGATAAACTCACCATTATACAAACGAACCTGATCTATGATTTGTTTTATCTCGTTAAGACTCTCTTCCGGTGTTAGACGAAGATAATCGCGAAAGGTGACGTCCATTACCGATACAGGATGGATCAGTAAAGGTTTTTCTTCATTCACGGAAAGATCAAAAAAACCGAAGGGATGTGAGATTCCCGCACGAAAACCCGGATTGGAGGCATACCCCATGGAATATTCATCCCGGATGCCCAGGGAAACAAGATGCTGAAAGGTGGATGGAAATGAAAACTTCAGAAAATGCTGACGGCTCCTCGTAATCTCTGTTCCCGTTACTCTTTCCAATCCCTTTTTCTCGCTCTGTAAGCGGGAAGGTTCTTTCGATGAAGATAAAGATGGATGCACTCCAAGATCCGACCATTCCGCCAGTGAATGAACCAACTCCCGCATTCCATCCCCATCAACCTCTATGTTATTGTCGTTGCCGCCGTAATCAGCAAAAAGAACAAAGCATAGTGTGGAAAGCTGATTATCCTGATGAAGAGACCTGATAAAAGAGTATGTATCATAAGGATCCTGCGCGGATCCTGAAAGTACACGGAATCGTTCCAGAACTTCATTAACCCTGCCGCGGGAGAGGGAGCGGCCTATCCCCCCAATTGTTCTGGATACCGGACGGTAGCGATAGGCAAAGGCATGGTCAATGTCGATTGTGGGCAGGTAACGGAAGGGTTCCTGGCGGATCATCAGTGAAGGGTATTTCCTACGCAACCGATCGATGAAAAGCCTGAGCCAGATATTCACTACCGGCTTATCCAGGAAGCCACCCTGAAAAGCCAGGCTGGAGGATGCCGGGAACCTGTTGTATTTGTCGCTTCCGGTTGCAATGTATTCCTCATACCTCGATACAAGGTAGAACGATGCTGCCAGGAAGTCAAATGGGAAACCGGAATCGGGATTCGTTGCTTCAAAGATTACGGGGATTTCTTGAAAACGGCGAATGGGTATCTCGTGAGAAAAGATCGCCTGTTCAAACAACAAACCCGAAGACTCGACAAACAGTCCATCCCCCGGGTCCTCCTTACAGTAAGCAACTTTGGGCCCTTCGTAAGAGAGATATTCCTCTAACGAGGGAGTGAATGTCACCGTCAGTCCCGATATATCCTCAAACAAAAGGTGGACGATATAGCGCAGTCTGGCAGGAACCGAAGAGGTATAAAACAGTAACACAATACCTTGAGTTGGATGAGCCAAATTACACAAAAATCAAAAACTTTCGTACTTTTGGATACCTAATTGAGCGATTTAACTAACCATGCAAAACTTCATCGTATCGGCCCGGAAATATCGACCACAAACCTTCAGTACAGTGGTAGGGCAACCCTCTATCACAAATACCTTAAAAAACGCAATCCTGCACAATCAGCTGGCCCAGGCATTTCTCTTCTGTGGCCCCAGGGGCGTAGGAAAGACAACCTGTGCTAGGATCCTGGCAAAAACCATCAATTGTGAAAACCTCTCCCCCCTTGCAGAAGCATGTGATGCCTGTCCCTCCTGCCTCTCCTTTAATGAGAATGCTTCGTTCAACATCTATGAACTTGACGGTGCTTCCAACAATTCGGTCGACGACATCCGAAGCCTGGTTGACCAGGTGCGAATTCCCCCTCAGATGGGCATTTACAAAGTCTATATCATCGACGAGGTACACATGCTCTCCGCTTCAGCCTTCAATGCCTTTCTAAAAACACTTGAAGAGCCTCCGGCATATGCTAAATTCATCCTGGCAACAACAGAAAAACATAAGATAATCCCGACCATTCTCTCCCGTTGCCAGATCTTCGACTTCCGTAGAATAACAGTCGATGATATTGCGGCACATCTTCAATTTGTTGCCGGTCAGGAGAAGATCCAGGCCGGAGAAGACACCCTGCACATCATTGCACAAAAAGCAGATGGTGCTATGCGCGATGCCCTCTCGATTTTTGATCAGTTGGTAAGCTTTGCAGGCAATGAACTCACCTATGAGACCGTAATCGAGAACCTGAATGTCCTGGATTATGAATACTACTTCCGGATCACTGAAAAGATCCTGAATCATGATGCCGCCGGAGTATTACTGATCCTCAATGAGATTCTGGAGAAGGGTTTTGACGGTCAGCATTTTCTGATCGGTTTCGGAGAGCACATACGTAACCTGCTGGTTTGCAAAGACCCTGCAACGATTGTATTACTCGAAACAGCTCCAAACATCCGGCAGCGATACAAGGAACAGGCCATTGTTTGTTCCCCGGAATTGTTACTTAAGGTCCTGGATATCAATAGCCGCTGTGACCTGAATTACCGGATCAGCAATAACAAGCGGCTCCACATGGAGCTGGCTCTGATGCAGAT
>ERZ889078.1211-NODE-1211-length-20993-cov-24.394068_pt1 | contig 20993 bp, 17 predicted proteins | sample MGYA00521266_ERZ889078 | MGnify/ENA primary metagenome ERZ889078 (study PRJEB32303, sample SAMEA104408618) | aquatic metagenome | biome: Brackish water; feature: Pelagic; material: water | place: Baltic Sea | collected 2014-06-16T06:34:00 | depth 76,534 m ...
CGCTAAACTTAATGTCTTCTTGTTGCTTATCCGCGTCATAGATTCCATCTTGCAGAGCTTGTTTCTTCTTTTGTAGTTCCAATATCTTTTGCTCTATGGTGTTTTCGACAATGAGTTTATACACGAAAACCGCTTTGGTTTGCCCTATCCTGTACGCCCTGTCGGTCGCTTGGTTCTCGACCGCCGGATTCCACCATGGGTCGTAGTGGATTACGGTGTCCGCTTCGACGAGGTTGAGCCCCACTCCACCGGCTTTTAGCGAGATGAGAAAGACGTCGGCTTTTCCCGAAGTGAACTTCTCTATCGCCTCTTCGCGTTTTATCGTGGAGCCCGTCAGTTTCGAGTAGCTTATCTCTTTTTGGATTATTTTTTCTTCTATGATCGCCAGCATCGAGGTGAACTGAGAGAAGAGAAGTATCTTTCTGCCCTCTTGAAGCAGTTCGTCGACAAGTTCTAAAAGGAGTTCCAACTTCGCGGATTCACGCACTTTTTTCGCTTCGTCGATTTTGAGCAGACTCGGGTCGCAACAAACTTGACGCAGTTTCAAAAGCGCGTCGAGTATGGTGATGTGGGACGAGCCCAAACCTTTGCTCGCGACGGCGTCTCTCACTTTTTTCTCCATCGTCACGCGTATGGATTCGTAAAGTTTCGATTGTTTGGATTCAAACTGGGTGTACTTTATTATCTCGGATTTCGCTGGAAGCTCATGCGCCACTTTTTCTTTCGTTCGCCTCACCATGAAGGGTTTTACTCGTTTGTTGAGCAAATTTTGTTTCTCGAAACTGTGTTCTTTTTCTATCGGCGTTTGGTAGAAGTTTTTAAAAAAACTCAAAGTGTCCAAAAAACCCGGCATCAAAAAGCTAAAGATGCTCCAAAGCTCTCCCAAATGATTCTCGATTGGCGTTCCGCTTAGAGCCAATCTATGCTCGCTTTTAAAAGTTTTTAGCGTTATCGCCATCTTCGTTTTATGGTTTTTAATCTTTTGCGCTTCGTCTAAAATAATATAAAAAAACTTATGAGCGTTCAACTTCTCTTCGTCTCTCACGAGTAAAGGATAAGTCGTGAGCAAGAGGTCGTACCCCTCTATTTTGGAAAATTGCTCCGCCCTATCGAGTCCATGAAGAGATAAAACAGTTAAATTTGGAGTGAATTTTTTGGCTTCGTTTTTCCAGTTGGCTATGAGCGAGGTCGGCATGACGATGAGAGAGGGACCTGTGAGCTTGCCCTCTTCTTTGAGTTTGGAAAGGTGAGCCAGCGTTTGTATGGTCTTGCCAAGCCCCATGTCGTCGGCCAAAATGCCGCCAAACTTAAACTCGTACAAAAAGTTCAACCAGTTGAGCCCCTCTTGCTGATAGTCTCTAAGCGTCGCGGCCAAACATTTGGGAGGTTCCGACCTTGTCACGCCTTTAAAGTCTTTGAGCTTGCTTGAGAGTTCTAAAATCTCTTTGTTGCCTCGCCAAACGACGTCCTCGTCCATGAAGTCAATCAAGTGAGCGTCAAATGGAGAGACTTTTATGTTTCCATCTTTGTCTTTTTTATCAAGAAGTTCTATAATCGTATTTATGATTGGTTTTATTTGCTTTGTTTGAACCTCTACGAAATGATTTTCACTCACTTCGACGTTTACAAACTCCGGCATATTTTCAAAGTTGTCAAACTCTTCTATAATACTCGTGACAAGAGGAGCTATGGGCTGAGAAACGCCGTTGAACTCAATGTTGAAAGAGAGGCTAAACCAGTCGTTTTTATCTTCGTTCTCAACCACGACTTCGCAAGACGGTTCAAACTTCAAGTCAAACTCTTCGTCAGCCTCGACCAACCAACCCTTTTCTTCAAGCGTTTGCAGACCACTCTCCAAAAACTCTCTCCACGCTTTGAGTTGGGTTTGTCTGTTTTCATTTTTTAACACAACCGCCAAATTGTCGTTTTGAATCTCCACGTCAAATCCAAACGCCTCGATGTCTCGTTTGACTTCCTCTTCGTAAGCCAAATCTCTTTTAATCTCCACTTTCGCGTTGTTCACGTAAAAAGATTTTATCTGCGTCCTTGGCGAGTATTTCACCACGTAGTCGCCATAGTTGAAATTTACGCTCAAAGAGTTGAAGCTTTTTTCTTCCTCCTCTTTTGCGTATTTCAAGTGAATCTTTGGAATCGGCTTTGCGTCGATTACGGTGGTTTTCATCCCTTTTGGAGTTTGTACGTCAAGGTTTGGAACAGCCCTTCCAATGCTCGCGCAGACTTTGGAAATCTCCTCTATTGGTATTTTTGGCGCGTTTAGAAGTTGTTTGTACGTATTCATGTCGACGTCAATCTCTTGGAGAGTGTTTCTAGAGCTGTCGAGCAACAAAGGAGGCAAGGTTTCCAAGAGTCTGTACACTTTCGCGCCTATGTTTGACTTTAAACCGTACTCCCCTTTATAGAGTTTAAACTCAAAAGTCGCGTGATAAAGCTCATCACTCCAACGCAGCGGCGTTTGGTTCACATCATAATAACATCTGCCGGTAGATACGACCTCTTTTGCCATCACGTAGCCCAAAGTTCCGCTCAACGCTTGCATGCTTGGGTTGTAGCTGTGAGAGTCAAAAAGAGCGTTCGCCATGGAAAGTATATTTTCATCTTGCTCATTTTTGAGTTCGCGATAGGAGTACTGATGAATGGCTTTGTATCCATCAAGCTTCGTACCCTTGCTAATCGAGCCATTTTTAAGCTTTTTTGACTTGTAAAAGCTTAGCTTCCCTTTCTCGTAATCCGAGACGCCGTCAAGTCTATAAGTTAAAAAGTATTCGCCGCCATTGAGATGATTCTTATCCGCTTTTTTAACGCCTTGAGACGTGGATTTTTGCAAATTTTCTAGCCACGTGTCCACCAAAGAACTCGCCGAAGCGGCCGGCGAAGCGATACGACCGCCTAAATTTGTAAACTTTTTCGACATTTCATCAACGTTGTACTTTATGCAAACAGCCGCCACATGCTTACAGTTGTAGTCTACGGGACAGCTACAATTCCCCTCAATTACTACTTCATAATCCTGTAGGCATATGTCTATCTCTTGAGCATACGCCATCCCGCCACCGCCTCTAACTTTTCCCGTGATAAGTATATGCTCAGCTCCATGCTCATCATATTGCGTTTGAGCTTTATACTCCAACACCCTGCCCATCGCGTAGTACTCAACGCCACGTTTATAATAAACGCCAAGTACATTGTCTTTTATCTCTTTCGTCGTGATTTGCATATATTATTAACCTATTGCGTCATGTAAAGTTTCTGTAAAGAAATTTTATCATAATTCATGGCTAACATAGGTTCCCGTCGCGTTTCTCCATAATTCCTCCATACTTGTTTCATATAATTCCCCAACACAATAAAAAAGGAGTAAGTTATGTTTCTTACTAAATATAATCCGTTAAAAGAGTTGAGTGAGTTGGAGAGAAAAGTCGCGGGTGCTTTTCCATCTGTAACTCTAAGCCATAGGTTTCCATCTTTGGGAGCTGAGTTTCCGTCCTTGAGTTTTAAAGAGGATTTGATGGGATTTTCCCCAGTCGTAAACACTAGAGAAGGCGAGTTCGCCTACCATATCGAGGTGGATTTGCCCGGAGTGGAAAAAGAGGATATAAAAGTAGACGTCAAAGACAACGTCCTTAGCATATCAGGCGAGCGAAAACATAAAGAAGAGGTGAAAAAAGATGACTACTACAAGCTTGAAAGCAGTTATGGCAAGTTTGAGAGAAGCTTCACCCTTCCAAAAGGCGTTGACGCGGAAAACATTCAAGCCGCTTCTGAAAAAGGCGTACTTGAAGTGACCATTCCAAAGATTAAAACAGAAGTTGAAAACGTTCAAAAAATTACAGTGCAATAATATGCAACGGCGAAAGCGTCCGTCCACAAGTAGCGTTTTGAGGGTTTGCGCAAGTCGCTCAAACCCTTTCGATTGGCGAATTCGTTCATAATCCGTTCTACCGTTTGAATATTTTTCATAGTTCCCATGTACAATAAATCGTAAGCGCCTAGGCGTAATAAACAAAAAAGGAGTCGTTATGAATTTTGGAAAATTGGTGCCATGGAATTGGTTTAAAAAAGAGGAAGCTGAAAAAAGGGATGTTGTTCCCGTTCACAAGGAGGGGGATGTTTTTGGACTTTCTCCATCATTTCAAAACATAGAGGCTGAGTTTGACCATCTCTTGGATTTGGTAAAGAGCAGTTTCAAAGGGGAGTCGTCGAACGACTTGGCGTTTACGAATGATTGGCTCAAACCATCTTTGGACATCGCTTCGGACGAAAAAGAGTACAGCGTCAACATAGAACTTCCCGGGATTGACAAAAGTGACATAATCATTGAATACGTCAACAACACCTTAAAAGTGAAAGGGGAAAAGCATCGGGAAAAAGAGGTACAGAACAAGGACTTTTATAGAATTGAACGTAGTTATGGTTCGTTTCAGCGAGTTCTTGATCTTCCCGAAGATAGCGACGCGGAAAATATCACCTCAGAATACAAAGATGGAGTGTTAAGCGTCACGATTCCCAGAAAATCGCTGCCAAAAGCGGACGCGAAAAAGATAGAAATCACGTCAGCGACTTAAAAGAGGCATAAAATCATGACCTCCAACACCGAGTTGATTAACAATCTTATAAGCGTGGGCGCTCTCAAAGAAGAGAGTGTCATTCACGCTTTTTTAATGATAGACAGGGCGGACTTTGTCGCCGACCCGACGGCCTCGGACGCGTATGAGGATTATCCGCTTTCAATAGGTTACGGACAAACCATCTCTCAGCCAAGAACGGTGGCGATGATGATGGAGATGCTTGGGCCAAAAGAGGGAGAGAAGATTTTGGACATTGGAAGCGGTTCTGGCTGGACGAGCGCGATTCTCGGCTTTATCGTTGGAGAGGAAGGTTCCGTGACGGGAACGGAACGAGTGAGCGAACTCCTGGAATTTGCAAAGGCCAACGTTGCGAAATATGGTCTCAAAAACACGAATATCATCCAAGCGAAAGACGAATTGGGGGTGGTCGGTGAAGAGTTTGACCGCATTTTAGTCTCCGCCTCCGCGAGCGCGTTTCCTTATGGGTTGATAGAACAGTTAAAAGTTGGAGGAAAACTCGTCATCCCAGTGGGACACTCCATCTACGAAGTCACAAAAAACGCAAATGGCGAGGTCGAAGGCAAGGAGCATTACGGTTTTAAATTCGTTCCCTTGATTTTTCAAAACTCACGTTCAGTCTAGCAAAATTGCTCCATCGACAATGAACCGTCTTTTCGGAGCGAGAATTTTTCAAAAGCAAACTCATCCCCATACTTGTACTCAACGATTTCCAAAGCGTAGCCAAGCCCTTCTTGTGAAGCGTTGAGGGAACACTCCAAAAAATCTCTTATCCCATGAAACCACTTCTCATCCCGTTCAAACTTCAGCCCGAGAGCGGACACGTTTCTCCTAATCGGAGCGGCGTCGGTTGGGCGGGAGGATTCTTTTTTTCAAAAATGACGCGATAGCAAGATGAGTTTATTAAGTGTATATTTGATAAAATCTGATTATATTTTAGATAGGATTGATTATGGACAAAACTAGAGTGGATGATATGTTGATTGAGATGATATCGCCAAAGATAAAAGAGATAGAAGAGAAGTTTAGCGCGGGCAAAGGTCTCAACCAAGAAGATATAAACACTCTGTTGCTCAAGTCGCAATACAATCACATAAATCATCTTGACGATAAACTAAATGAAGTGACCGCGAGCGTAGTCGCTCTTGAACAAAGATTTGAGACTAGGTTTTCAGGTCTGGAGAACAAATTTTCAGGTTTAGAAACTAAGTTTGAGCAAGCTCAAGTAAAAATGCAAGACACGATTATAAGCACGATGCGTTGGTACATTGGTGGCGCCGGCGTAGTTCTTATCGTATTAAAAACTTTGGACGTATTCGTAAAATAGTTACGTCACAAATAACTGATGATTTCCGAAACGCTTGGATGTACGTGAATCATTCCTTTTAATTCTCGCGTCGTGAGCTTTTTTTCTATGGCCAACAAGAGTTCATGAATGATTTCCGTCGCTTGCGCGCCGATGATTGCGGCTCCCAAAATTATCCCGCTTTTGGGGCAGACGATTATTTTGACGAATCCGGAGTCGTCGCCGTGAATTTTGGCCTTGGCATTGGCTTTGAAATACGCTTTTTTCACCTCAACCTCAATTCCCCTCGCCTTCGCCTCCTTCTCTCTCAATCCACAACTCGCAACCGAAGGGTCGCTAAAAACGGCGGACGGTGAAACACTTGCGTTTTCCTCCTTCCTCGCGTTTATGACGTTGCTCGCGGCCACCTTCGCCTCGGCGCGCGCCGCGTGAGCGAAGCCCGGAGTGTTTACGCAATCCCCTATCGCGTAGACGTGGCTTTGCGAAGTTTGAAATGACGGACTCACTTCTATAAATCCTTTTTCATCGCGGTTGATTCCGGCGTTTTGAAGATTGAGACCTTCTACGTAGGGAGTTCGCCCCGCAGCGACGAGAACCAACTCGCATTTTATCGGCTCGCCTTGGTTTATGAACAACTCAACCTCCTCGACTTTTATCTCGGCTTTTGAAATCGTCGCCGAGGTCATCACCCTGACGCCGCGCTTTTTAAACGCCCTGAGCAACGCCTTGGAAACGTCTTCGTCTTCATGAGGAAGAAGCTGAGAACCGCGACCAATGAGAGTGACCTCCACGCCAAAAGAGCTGAAAAACGTGGCGAATTCGCACCCGATGGCTCCGACTCCCACGATGGCTATTGATTTTGGCAACGCGGTGAGCTCAAAAACGTCATCGCTCGAGAGGATTTTTTTGGAGTCTATCGGCAGTAGCGGCAACTTTCTACTCTGTGAACCCGTCGCGACGATGGCTTTTTCAAATGAAATCGTCTCGCCGGAAACTTCGATGGAGTGAGCGTCCACAAAACTCGCTTCGCCATAGAGCGATTGGACTTTCGCCTGTTCAAGCATCCACAAAACGCCAGTTCGAATCTCTGTTTTAAGGGCGATGGTCTCCTCTCTGAGCCGTTCAAGATTCAAGCCTTTCACGTCCATGATCACGCCGAGTTTTTGGGCGCGCGAAGCCACTGAAATGAAAGAAGCGCTCTCCAAGTAGTTTTTGGTGGGAACGCACCCCTCGTTGAGACACACTCCCCCGATTCTCTCTTTTTCTCTCTCTACCAACAAAGTTTTCACCCCCGCCCTTCCAAGCTCCAACGCCGCCTCATAGCCTCCGGCTCCAGCTCCAATCACCACCGCTTCATACTCTTTCATCTCGACTCCAAATATTCACTCGCCATATAACTGCTTCTCGCGTATGGCGAACTTTTTATGTAGGCAAAGCCCATCTTCATCCCCATCTCTCGCAAACGCTCAAATCTTTGAGGCGTCGCGTACTCGACCACTCTCTCATGATGAACTGAGGGCGAGAGATACTGACCTATGCTGAGATATCTGCACCCGACGCCCAACAAATCTTTCATAAGTTTCTCAACCTCTTCGTCGCTCTCTCCAAAGCCCAGCATCAAACCACTTTTTAAGGCGAGGGAAGGATTCAAAGACGAAAGCGTCTTCAAAACTCGAAGCGAGCGTTCATAGTCCGAGTCTTTTCGCACGTGGTAAAGACGCGGCACGGTTTCGAGATTGTGTCCGATGATTCGCGCTCCGCAATTCGCGACTCTTTTTAGCGCCTCTTCGTTCTCTCCCATGTCGGGAATCAACAGCTCCACGACGATGGAAGGGTCTTTGAAGTGAATGGCGCTCACGGTCGCGCAAAAACGCTCGGCTCCTCCGTCGATCAAATCATCCCGAGTGGGGCTTGTTATGACAACGTGTCGAAGCCCAAGTTCCACGACTCCCCGCGCCACGTTGCGAGGTTCGTCTGGATTAAGGGGCGAGGGCTTGCCTTTGCCCACCGCGCAAAACGAGCAGGCCCGAGTGCAGACGCTCCCCAATATCAAGAAGGTGGCCTGTTTTTTGGAGAAACATTCGCTGACGTTTGGGCATGCCGCCTCTTGGCAAATCGTCTTTAGCGAGACTCGACTTAGCAACTCCTCCATCTCTTTGTTAGCGCTTGGAGTGATCTTTTTGCGAAGCCACTCAGGCTTGCGAACTATTTTGTTTGGCATGAGAGTTCCACTCCTCCCTGGCGTATTTGTTTTTCAAAAGCTCTTTGGCGAGGATCAACTGCTCATGAGTGAGCGAGACGCTCACCGTCTCGACTCCAAAAGTTTCAACCACAGCCTCGATCAACGTCTGCGCAAGTCGTTCCTCTTTGAGTGAACATCCCAACTCTCGCAACGTGGCGACGTTGTCCGCTCCCGACTCTTCCAAAAATAGTTCCGCCAACCGCGACTTGTTCATGTTCAAAGGAACGCTTCCATGTTGAAACAGGACCTTTCTGGTGTGGCGCTGGGCGTTGCCGCCCATTTTCTTGCCTCCGATGAGAATGTCATACTTCTCGTTTGAAGCCATGCAAATGTTTGAACTTTTCGAGCTTGAGCCCAATTCTCCGGCGAATTGGGCCCTGTAACCAAGTTTTTCATAGAGGGTGATCAAAAATCCGCAAAGATAACGGTAACTCTCCTTGACTCCTTTTGATTTTAGAAGTTTGCGAGGCGCTATCAACGAATAGGAGAGATCCCCACCATGAAGCAAAACGCCTCCCCCGCTCATGCGCCTCACGCATGCGAGATTTTGGCGTTTGAGCGACTCCAAATCCACACTTCTCTCAACGTTTGAAAACTTTCCGACGCTGAGGGACTCCTCCCATCTGTAAAGCCTGAAAATGGGAGAGTCCCCATCTTTGAAGTTCCTCAACAACGCCTCGTCCACCGCCATGTTCCATTCGGCCGTTCCTATTCCCGTATCTATGAGTTCCCATGAGGCGAACAATTCGAGTTTCATATTTTTAATTTCCTAGATTAAATTTTCCATATCCAATTATATTACATAAGAATGGACGTTTTCTCCATAGTTTCTTCATAGTAAGCATGTAAGATATGGGTAAATATTGGTAAAGGATTGAAGATGCGTGAGAATTTGATTGAAAAAAACGTAGATGAGTTTTTGCTTAGACCAAACCTTCTCGACTATGAGGGTGAGTGTCGGGAGTTTCGTTGGGAGGACGTCGGGCGCGAATTCGAGGGGCTTCCCGGCGGTGGACTGAACATCGCCCATGAGGCGATTGACCGGCACGCGAACGGGGCGTTGTCGGACAAAACGGCCCTGCTCTGGCTGGGTCAAAACGGTGAGAGAAAAACTTACACGTTTGGCGAGATGAAAAAAGAGAGCGCGAAATTCGCCAACGTTTTAAAGAGACTCCATCTCGCAAAGGGAGAAAGGGTCTTCACCCTCTCCTCTCGCATACCTCAGCTCTACGCGTCCGCCATGGGGATATTCAAAAACCAAAACGTTTTGTGTCCCCTCTTCTCCCAGTTTGGACCCGAACCGATACTCCAACGCATGCTAAAGGGAGACGCCAAACTTCTTTTGACCACAAAAAAGCTGTATGAAAAAAAAGTTCGCCCCATTTTACACGAGCTTCTTGATCTTCGCTACGTCCTGCTTCTCGACGCCGATGAAGACGAAAATGAGAAAACGCTCTCCTATTCGCGCCTCATGAGCGAAGCCTCCGAGAATTTCGAGATACTTCCAACCGACCCCGAAGATATGTCCATACTTCATTTTACAAGCGGAACCACCGGAACGCCAAAGGGCGTGGCGCACGTCCACAAAGCCATCTACGCGCACTACATGACTGGCAAATACGCGCTGGATTTGCATCCGCAAGACAACTACTGGTGCACGGCCGATCCCGGTTGGGTCACGGGAACGTCTTATGGAATCATAACCCCTTGGTTGCATGGCGTCACGAATATAGTGGATGAAGCCGAGTTTGACGCCGCTCGCTGGTACAAAACGCTTCAAGACGAGAAGGTGAGCGTTTGGTACACCGCTCCAACCGCCATTCGCCGACTCATGAGGATAGACTCCGAGCCCACTTTGGAGTATGACCTCTCAAATTTACGGCTCATTCAAAGCGTGGGCGAACCGCTCAATCCCGAAGCCGTCCTCTGGGGAGAGAAAAAACTCAAACTTCCCATCCATGACAACTGGTGGCAAACGGAGACCGGCGCGATCATGATAGCCAACCTAATTTCTCAAACCATTCGTCCCGGCTCCATGGGAAGGCCGCTTCCCGGAATCGTGGCGGGAATCGTCCATGTGGACGACGAAGGCGTTCTCAGCGAAGTCACCGAGCCAAACAAAGAGGGGGATTTGGCTCTGAAAGTCGGTTGGCCCTCCATGTTTCGCGGCTATTTGCACAATGAGGAAAAATATGAAAAATCCTTCGTCGACGGTTGGTACCTCTCCGGCGACTTGGCGTACAAAGACGAAGCGGGCTACTTCTGGTTCGTGGGTCGCGCCGACGACATCATCAAAACCTCTGGTCACATGGTGGGGCCTTTTGAAGTCGAAAGCGCGCTTATGGAGCATCCCGCCGTCGCCGAAGCGGGAGTCATCGGCAAGCCGGACCAGATTATAGGTCAATTGGTGAAAGCTTTCGTGTCGCTAAAAACGAACTATGAACCAAGCGATGAGCTCAGACGTGAACTCATTGGGTTCGCGCGCAAAAAACTCGGAGTCGCCGTGGCTCCAAAAGAGATTGAGTTTCAAGAAAATCTGCCAAAAACAAGAAGCGGAAAAATCATGCGCAGGCTGCTCAAAGCGAGAGAGATGGGTTTGCCCGAGGGGGACACCTCGACGCTCGAAGAGTAAAGGAGTTTAAAATGGAATTAGATTTAGCAAAAGCGAAAGAGTTTTACAAGGGCATGCTTTTGATTCGCCGATTTGAGGAGAAGTGCGTCGAGCTTTACTCCAATCAAAAAATTCGCGGTTTTTTGCATCTTTACATCGGAGAAGAGGCGATAGCCGTCGGGCTCATGAGCGCTCTCGGCGAAGATGACGCGGTTTTGACGACATACCGAGAACATGGTCACGCGCTCGCCCGAGGGGTGAGAGCGAAAAACGTCATGGCTGAGATGTTTGGAAAAGTTGAGGGGTGTTCTCGTGGGAGAGGCGGCTCCATGCACCTTTTTGACGCCAAAACGAGATTTTACGGCGGGAGCGCCATCGTGGCCGGCTCTTTGCCCTTGGCCGTAGGCATGGCTCTGGCCGACAAAATGATGAAACGCAAGCGAGTGACCGTCTGCGTCTTTGGCGACGGCGCCGTGGCCGAGGGGGAGTTTCACGAGTCTCTAAACTTGGCGGCTTTGTGGAAACTCCCGGTTTTGTTCGTGTGCGAAAACAACGGCTACGCCATGGGAACCGCTTTGAAATATACGCAGTCCGAAACGGACATATACAAAAAAGCCGCCTCCTACAAGATAAGCTCAAAACAGGTGGATGGGATGAGCGTCACGGAGGTGGCCAAAGCCGCCGCGAGAGCCGTGGAGGACGTCAAAGATGGCAAAGGTCCCGCGTTCATCGAGTGTCTCACTTACCGTTTTCGCGCCCACTCCATGTTTGACGCCGAACTTTACCGCGACAAAAAGGAAGTTCTAGAGTGGAAAGAGAAAGACCCCTTGCTGGCGTTTGAGCGCAAACTTCAAGAGCTAAATCTGTGGTCTGGGATAAATCTCAAAGAGTTTGAAGAAGAGATAAAAGGCGTCATAGACGAAGCCGTGGAGTTCGCGGAGAACGGCGCTCTCGAGCCCGTGGAGGATTTAGAAAAATTTGTTTATTCGGAGGTGAGTGATGGATAACGCGACTACGTACCGAGAGGCGGTGAGAGAGGCCATAAGAAAAGCCATGCGCGAAGACGAGCGCGTCTTTTTGATGGGAGAGGACGTGGGTCGTTACGGCGGCTGTTACGCGGTGAGCATGGGGCTTTTGGACGAGTTTGGCGAAGAACGGATCATCGACGCGCCCCTTAGCGAGTCCGGTTTCACTGGGGCTGGCATAGGCGCCGCGATGAACGGCATGCGTCCCATAGTGGAGATAATGACCGTCAATTTCAGCCTTTTGGCTCTTGACCAGATTGTGAACAACGCCGCGACTTTGCTTCACATGTCCGGAGGGCAATTTAACGTTCCCCTCGTCATACGCATGGCGACGGGCGGAGGAAAACAGCTTGGGGCCCAACACTCTCATTCGCTTGAGGGTTGGTTCGCCCACGTTCCCGGGCTCAAAGTTTTAACGCCCGCCACCGCGCAAGACGCCTACGACATGGTCGGGCTGGCTTTGGCCGACCCCGACCCCGTGCTGATTTTTGAAAACGCCCTGCTCTACAACGCCAAAGGCTCCCTTGACGTCGAAGCTACTCCTTTGCCCATAGGAAAGGCTTTCGTGGCGAAGGAGGGAAAAGACGTGAGCGTTCTCACTTACGGCATAAGCCTTTTCAAAGCTCTCGACGCCGCGCAAAGTTTGGCCAAAGATGGGATAGACGCCGAAGTGATAGACTTGCGTTCGCTTCGACCCTTGGACGACGAGACCATCATGAACTCCGTCAAAAAAACGCGAAAGGTTCTCATCGTGGACGAGGGATGGAAGTCGGGAAGCGTCTCCGCCGAGATCATGGCGAGAATAAACGAACAGGCTTTTTACGAGCTCGACGCCCCAATGGAGAGAGTCTGCACGGTGGAAGTTCCCCTTCCTTACGCCAAACATCTCGAAGACGCCGCCCTCCCCCAAGTCGACAAAATCGTCGCGATGGCGAAAAAAGTGATGGGCGAATCATGAAAGAGTTTTTGATGCCAAGTCTCGGCGCGGACATGGAATCGGCCGTTTTGATGGAGTGGCTAGTCAAAGAGGGGGACTCGGTGAGTAAAGGTCAAGTCATAGCCGAAGTTGAAACGAGCAAAGGCGTCATCGAGATTGAAGTGTTTGACGAGGGCGTGATTGAGAAACTCCTCGTCGAACCGGAGACTGAATGCGCGGTGGGCATGCCGCTGGCCATAATTCGCGCAAAGGGCGAAGAAGAGGCGAAAAAGGACATATCCAAAGAGGAGCCGACGCCGACAAAAGCCGTTGCGGAAGTGAAGAAAGAAGAAACGCCAAGAGAAGAGCGGCTGAAAGTCTCTCCCGCCGCGAGAAAAAGAGCCCAAGAACTTGGAGTGGACTTGACGACGCTAACCACTAGAGATGCCGCCATACGGCTCAGAGAAGTAGAAGCCGCGGCGACGCCGACCATGGAAACTCCGAAAAAAACAAAAGAGCTTAAAACGGGAAAAAAGGACGGCATGCGCCAAGCCATCGCCACCGCCATGAGCCGTTCAAACGCAGAAATACCGCACTATTATCTCTCGAGCGCGATCAACATGACGCCCGCTTTGACTTACTTGGAGGAGTTGAACGAAACTCGAAGCGTTAAAGAGAGGATACTTCCCGTTGCCATGCTTGTCCGAGCGGTCGTTTTGGCGCTTGAAGAGGTGCCCGAGCTCAACGGGTTTTGGCTCGACAACGAGCATGTCATGAGCCAAGAGATACATCCCGGAATCGCGATCGCGCTGAGACAAGGAGGTTTAATCACTCCCGCGCTTCTGAACGCGCAGGAGATGAACCTCGACTCACTCATGCTCTCCATGAGTGATTTGATTAGCAGAACGCGAGCGAATAAACTCCGCTCAAGCGAGATGACGAAACAGACCATAACCATCACGAACTTGGGCGACTTGGGGGTTGATAGCGTATTTGGAGTCATCTATCCTCCGCAATTGGCGGTCGTGGGTCTCGGAACGATTCGCGACGAGCCTTGGGCCGAGGGCGACGCGCTGTGCGTCAGAAAAGTGATGCGCGCCACGCTCGCCGGTGATCACCGCGCGACCGACGGACGCGTCGGCGCGAAGTTTTTAGAGAGACTAAACAAACTTTTACAAAATCCGAAGGAGTTGTTATGACCATAGATAAGATTAAAAAAGCCATCATCAAAAATATTTTGGAGATCGCGCCAGAGGTGGGAGAAGATGAAATAGAACCAAATGAGAACATTCAGCGCTCTTTGGAGCTTGATTCATTCGATTTTTTGAAGATACTCACCGCCATGAATGAAGAGTTTCGAGTAGAAGTCCCAGAAAAGGACTACTCGCAAGTGGACACTCTCGAGAAGATGGCGGAGTATTTTTTAAGGCGTGCGTGAGAGTTCCATCACTCTTTGATTTTCAAACTCACCTCATACATAAACTGTTGGAGAGGAAGCATGTCTTCATATATTTTGTAAAGCGTCTCAATGAGTTTTTCGCCATCTTCTATCAGACGCGGGTCTAAAGTTTTAAAGGTCGCCATGCCTTTGTAGAGGCTCAAGTCCGCGTTCGACATCTCCGCGCTGAAGCCTTTGGGATAGCGAACGTAGCCTTTTTCAAGATGCGTGTAAGAGGCGTCTTTTGATTTGACGGTTGTGAGGATGTGAGCAAGTTCATCTCGTTTGGCGTCATTGAGAATGGTCTCGCGAAAAGCGTCTAGCATCGGCTTTTCAAACCATCTGACTCCCACCGCCACCATGAGTTCCTCTGGCGAAAAGTGCATGTAAAAAGAGGAGCTTTGCATTCTCTTTGTATTGCCTTGCCAAAATATGACGCCTATTCGATGTTTGATTGGAGCTTTGTTCACGCCCATTCTTCGAGTGTCCCTATAGATTCTGTAAAGGGATTTGTTGATTTTTGGTTCCGCGTTTATCGTGGGAACCAAAGCTTGAAGGTGTTCTCCCATCTCGACCACGAAGAGGCGAGATGGATTTAAGATGAGTCGTTCGTACTCTGGTTTGTGAGCTTCGAACCACTCTTTGTTATTGTTCTTTTTAATGTCGCTTAAAAAAGGGAGCGTTTTTTTTGAAAAACCTTTAAACTCCATCTTTTTTCTTTATACTATCTTTCTATTTCTAAACGCGAGAGCTATAACTACGAACACTATGGCGTAAGTCACGGGCACGAAATCGGGGATTGGAACCGGGTCTCCTTTCGCGTACGAGTGCATTCCCGCGAGGTAGTAGTTCACTCCGAAGTACGTCATCAAAACCGACGTGAACGACAAAAGGGAGATCACGCTAAAGTTGAACTCACTGTAAAGCGACTTGATGAATCTCAAGTGAACCACGACGGCGTAAACCAAAATCGTCACGAGAGCCCACGTCTCTTTTGGATCCCAACCCCAGTAGCGTCCCCATGACTCGTTCGCCCAAACGCCGCCCAAAAAGTTTCCAACCGTAAGCATGACGAGTCCGACCATCAAACTCATTTCGCTCACCGCGTTTAGCTCTTTTATGGAAAGAGCGATATGCTTTTCGTTTTTATCCGTTTTGACGATAAAAAGTATGATGTTTATAAATCCAAGAAGTGCCCCAAGAGCCAAGAAACCATAACTAGCGGTAATCATGGATACATGGATGCTTAACCAATAAGAGTTTAAAACGGGAACAAGATTTGTAACCTGAGGGTCCATCCAACTCAAATGAGCCACGAATAAAATAAGACCAGCTAGAATCGAAGTCGCCGCCAACGTGATAGGCGAATGTTTTGAAAAAATAAATCCAGCCAAAACCGTCGCCCAAGCGATATACGTCATCGACTCAAAACCATTACTCCACGGAGCGTGACCAGAGATGTACCATCTAAGAGCGAGCCCCATAGTATGCGCCGCGAAAAAGATGGCTAAAAGGATTAAAGACGACTTTGAAACAAGCGTCATTTTAAGTTTTGGATATATGATTTTAGTGAAACTAAGAATTAAAAGTATAAAACCCATGATGAAATATAGAGGCCATAAATGCTCAAACACGTTTGTTTTATTGTAAAAAACTTCCGCCGCGATTTTGCTTTCACTAGGATATACGGCTGAACCATATTCATGTTGATACTCCGCTATTTTTGCGAGAGCTTCATCCGTCTTTGCCCAGTTTCCACTGCTCAACGATTCGTCAACCATTGTAAAGTAGTTAACGGCGGCTTCTCTAACTTTGATTCCTTCGCTAGGGTCAAAAGTTTGAAGCGCTTCGATTGTTGGAAACCATTTGTTGTTCGCGTCGTTTGGTTTTGCCCAAATTTTGATGAGTGAGCCCGTAAAGACCATATAGGCGACATTGACTTTTTCATCAACTTTAAGCACCGCTTTATCTAGCTTGTTTCTATCTTTTGGCGCTTTTCTTGAAGCTTCCTCAGCTAATTTTCCAAGCTTATAACCCGACATCTCCTCTGGATTTGCAAAGAATTGAGAAAATGAAACGTACTTAACGCCATCTTCCACGCCAATTTCTTTGTTTACCAAAGGATCTTTTGTTTTGATGATTTTAACGTCTCTAAAGATGTCTGGTCTTATCATCATTCCAAGAACGACTTGAGACGGGGTCAAAGAAGCGTTGCCAATTTTTAGTTCTGCGCTACCTTGCAACTTTGCCAAAATTTCTGTCGCAAGAGTGTCCATAGGCTTCATTCTACCCTTGGTGTCTTGAGCGATTAACTGACCGAATTTTTCGGCGTGACTCTTGTCAAAAGAGAGAAGTATTTTAACGGCTGGATCTAAATCTTGCGCATGCGATGGAGTAACGCCGACGATGAGTCCGATTGCCAAAAGTAGCGGAACAAATTTTTGAGCGCTAGCTTTTTTAGCTTTGTCTGAAAGTTTTGCAAATCTTCCACTGCTTGTTATAAGAGTCCAGTACATTCCCAAAGCCAACAAAAAATACCCTATGTATGATGGAAGAGTTCCCGGGTCGTTGTTTACAGACAAAATAGTCCCCTTTTCATCTTGGTCGTATGATGATTGGAAGAATCTAAAACCGCCATATTCTAAAATATTGTTCATGTAAATCCTATAAGGCATATGCACGCCATTCGCTTCGTCAATGAGTTCGACTTCACTAGCGTAGGAAGCTGGGCTCATGGAACCTGGATAGCGATCCAACTGAAAATCCAGCACTTTGATTTTGAAAGGAATCGGAATCTCTTTCGCGCCGTAAGCCACGTCTACTTGAACGCCGTTTACGTTAAAAAACTTTGCTTGACCGATGGCTCCGCTTGTTCCAAAGACTAACTGCTCAGAACTTTTCCCATCAACGCTCACTCTAAAACGAAGCGCGTCAACGCCAGACGATTTCACCTTGGCGTCAGGATTGCTCACGATTTTTTTGGCGGCTTTTGGCATAAATTCACGAAGAACGAAACTCCCTAAATCCGTACTGTAAAGCACTCTTTGATTAAAAGTTTCTTTGTCATTGGCTACCAAATCGCCTTTGGCTCTGTCCGCCATTCTAAAGTATGAAAGTAGCATATCATGATTCATAAGAAGATTTTCGCCATCCATGTACATACGAACGCTAGGTTTGTCGAACTGAAGACCAGACTCAAAATCTAAAACAAAATTACCAGCGTCATAGTAGTTGCCTTGATCTAGCGCAACAGGCTTGCCTTGACCGCCACCCGTTACCATAAGTTTCGCTATTGGCTTGCCATTTGGATCTTCAACTAAACTCTCCATGGCGTCGGGGATATATTCAACAAGCTTAACGTCTACTTGTTTATCTCCTACTTTTAAAGAGGTCTCTACGTTGTTTTCTCTTCTTTTAGACAGCAATATAGGCTCGTTATACGATACTTTTGCGTCTCCAGCCGTCGCGTTTACCAAATAATAGGCTTGCGCGCTTATCACCGTTGATGAGGACATGCCTTCGCGAATATGCATAGTGCCTTCGTAACCTACGTATCTAGTTACGGCCGCGCCAAATAGAATTACCAAAAATCCTATATGAAAAAGAAAAATAGGCGCTTTTTTTAAAGTATACATCTTATATTTATGTATATTTAGAGCTAAATTTAGAGCGAGTAAGCCCAACAATGCTTCAAACCATCTTGCGTTGTATATTTCCGCTTTAGCAGTCATAGTTCCAAAATCATTTTCGACAATCGTTCCATATCCAACAGCCACTGCGAAAATTAGCATCAATACCGCCATTGTTTTCATAGAGCTTACAAAAGATAAGATTTTATTCATGAGAATCCTTTAATTTAAAAAGGTATTCTAGTAAAACTTAACTAACAGAAGGTTATAGAAAAAACTTATTCAACAAGGGCGTTTAAAATGTTAAATAGTTCCTCTGAACTTTTCTCAGTTTCTTTAAATAACTCTATAATTTCGTCCGTATGTTCTAATGTGTTTTCATCGAGTAATTTCATAATCTTCTCTACAGATTCATGAACGCTTTTGTGCGGTTTTAAGATTATAGGATAATTTTTATTATTTGAAAAACTCTCTTTTCCATCATGCGAGTACCACTTTCCTAGTCCACATGTCGTATGATCACCGGATAAACCGATAGGTTTATTTTCAAATACGGCTGAATAAGCGTTATTTTTATATACCATATGATCCAATTTAGACATGTTTACAAACAGTTCATGGCCAATGGCGGTATTGTCCTCCGTTATTTTTTCGGCGTTTACTATCAGCTCATGAAGAGTCTCTTTAAACTCATCTAATTTACTTTGTGACGAATGCGCTTGTATCTCAATCTCTTCACTGCTCTGTGACATCTGCATAGAATTTTGTTTAAGAACGCTTATATTCGCTTCCACTTCGCTTGTCGCTTTTTGCGTTCTCTCGGCAAGCTTACGCACTTCATCGGCGACTACGGCAAATCCACGTCCATGTTCACCAGCGCGAGCCGCTTCTATGGCCGCGTTAAGCGCCAGTAAATTCGTTTGATCTGAAATATCCTTAATAAGAGAAATTACGTTAAATATCTCTGAAACGTTTGAATTCACCTGTTCGGAAGAAGTTCTAGATTCGCTTATCATCTCTGTGATATTTGAAATGCTTTTTATCACTTCATCCGTTGAGATTGTAACCTGAGCGATCACCTTTGCAGTCTCTTCGTTTAAAACGTTCACTTCGGTAACGTTTTCAACGTTCTTTTGCATACTATGTCTTAAGTTGTGAGCGTTGCTTATCGCTCCATGAATCATCTCGTCCGATAGCACTAAATTGAGTCTATTTTTCTCCATGGAAATTTGGGCCTCTTTTTCAGACTCAACAACTTTTAACATATCACTTTTAGCCTCTATGTCCAAGGCTTCAACTTTATCTAAAAATTTGTTCAAACTTATACTCGCTTTTCCAAGTTCGTCATGAGAGAGTATTGGCAATCTTCTTGACAAATCCGCGTCGCCAGCCGCTAGTTCTTCTGAAACTTTGTCGAGATGTTCTAATGGTTTTAACACTGCCACCTTTATAACCCAAAACAAAAACAACAAAACAAAAATGTCTATCAATGACATAATATACACTTGTCTAAGCAACGCGTCTTCTGACTTTAAAAGCATAGCCTCAACTTTTGAGATTTCATTTCCTACAAGAGCGTATCCCACGATTTGACCTGAAAAATCTTTTATCTCCTCAGAAACGACAAAATATTTTTTGCTAAGTAATGGTTCTGAAATATTTGAAATATCTATGTTTTTTAAATCTTCTAAAAAAGATAGATTCACTGCGTCTTCTCTTACGGCTAAAACGTATTGACCAATCTGTTTCGCCGACGCGAGTGCGGTCGCCGTAGATAAGTACTCGTTTTTCATAACAATCGCCATCTCAAAGCCATTATCTTTTCGAGCGTTTTTAACTATGGAGTTTAATCCTTGCATAAATTCAACCGAACCAAGATACTGACCATCACGTAAAACCGGTGCCAAACCACGTAGGACTAAACCGGCGCGACCAAGTTCTATCGCTACAAGCGGTTTACGATTTTGTTTGACGTTGATAACGGTTTTTCTAAAGCCACTCAAATCATCACCAAACTTCTTAGGATTCCAAGATCTTAAAAAACTGTGAAGATCCGCATTGTGTATATGAATCTTTATATTTTTATACTCGCTGTTTTCTTTAAAATCTTGTGATATTGAAGCTAAACCTTTGATCGCCACGTCTCTATTGTTCTCTTTTAGAGCATGAATGACGTCATAATTTTTAGAAATATTGATTGCGTTTGTCAATCCTATGTTGTTTTTTGACTTTATGGCTTCACTATAAGTGGAACGAAGAAGTTTATCTTGTTGAGCGTACATGTTTATTTTCATGCTATCTATGGAGTAAACATAATTAATAAGAATCACCACAAAACCAAAAATAATGGAGACAATGAGAGGTACATGAACTTTTTTACCTATTGACAACTGATTAAACATATATAAACCTTAAAAAAATATTTACCTAAATTATCTCATAGATCAGCTTATGTCAACTTAATAATGCATAATCTTTAGCCATATAAACATTATAAAAGAAACTTTTACTGAAAGTTTGTGCAAGATATTGGATTGGGTTTAATAGAACCTATGCTAATATCAGACAAAAATTGACAAGGAAACACTATGACGATTGTAGACTCAAGTATAGAGTTGATAAAGCTTATATCATTTATGGTATTCGTTTCATCAATAGCGGCTCAAGGATGGATTGCTTTTTTAGATGTGACAAAGTATTTTACCGATGCACTAGAAAAATTCCGCCCCGAACCATCACAAGATAAATACTCAAGAATAGCCATTATCATAGGAGTTTTTGTCTTATTGCTAGACTAACTATTTAACACAGGAAGCATGCCGTAAAAGCTCCCATTAAGCTGAGTGTTTTTTATAATATACTTTTCATATTTTTTATAAAGTTCAGCATCTGGTTGAGAAGGATTTGTCCAAAATTCAGCTAAATTACAATCCTTGCATGTCAATCCTTCAATATCATAAATGGCATTACCCAAGGTTATGGTTGGCGTCCCATGATATATGGATGACAAACCTACAGTGCTGTTAATCGTGACCGTACCAATGGCATGTTTTAAACATGTGGGCAAATGCACATCAAACAGAACAACTACCCTATCTGTAATCTCCAACAAATCAGATTGTTCAAATATAAAATCTCGATAATTTTTTCGACCACGATCAACGGGATGATGCTTAAATATCAGTTTTGTATCTTTAGGTGCATGTTCGGCAAAGGATTCTA
>ERZ889078.1212-NODE-1212-length-20990-cov-28.898400_pt1 | contig 20990 bp, 22 predicted proteins | sample MGYA00521266_ERZ889078 | MGnify/ENA primary metagenome ERZ889078 (study PRJEB32303, sample SAMEA104408618) | aquatic metagenome | biome: Brackish water; feature: Pelagic; material: water | place: Baltic Sea | collected 2014-06-16T06:34:00 | depth 76,534 m ...
TACCAAAATTTTCGCGTCGAAAAGATAGTTTTGCGCGATTTCCTGGGCGGTGGCGCATATTTCCCTTTCTACGATTATATACTTCGCGTTTAGCGCCGAAGCGAACATAAGTTGCGTTACGTCTTTGACGGACAGCGCCATATTGACGAAGTTCGCGTTCGCGTGAGCGACGATATCGAGATTGTCTTCGTCAAAACTGAAATAAATGGTCGAAGACGGAGGCGTGCGCAAGACGTCCTCAACGTTCGTGATATGATAAAATGGCTCGCTTGGCACGAATCTATGCCCGAATATCAACATTTAAGAAGCCTTTTTAACGCATTCTTGCGAGCAGTAATATTTCGCGTCGCTAATGATGGCTTCTTTAAGTTCGCAGTAAACGCCGCAAGTCGAACACTCGACCATATCGTTCGCTTCGCGTTTTTCTTTTCTTTTCGGCTGAGAGTCTATTGAATCGTTTCGTACGGCTTTTTTCTTAAAAAACAGCGCGTAGACTACAAAAACGACGCCCGCTACGAGTAGTATTTTTAGTATCATAAATTCGCTCCCAGCAGTAGATAGTGTCTATTTTCTCTTTCAATGATTTTGTGTTTCATCGCGTCATCGACGCTGGCCTCGATTTCGTCAAAAACTTTTTCGCCTTTGTAGAAGAGAAGCTTGGAGTCGGCGTCTCTAAAAGGCTCGCTGAGTTTGAGCAGCGTTTTCGTGTCGGTCACCGCGCGAGAAGTGATGAGGTCGAAGATTTGACTTGGCATTTGTTCGACTTTTTTTTGCGCGACCGTTACGTTGGTAAGCTTGAGGTCGGCTTTGACAAACTGTAGAAAACCGGCGCGTTTGGCCAAAGGCTCGACTAAGGTGACTTGAGTGTCGGGAAGAGCCAACGCGAGTATCATGCCCGGAAAACCGGCTCCGGTGCCTATGTCCATAAGCGTTTTCACCTTTGGCAAAAAAGTAATCGGAAACAAGGCGTCGTATATGAACTCGTCCACCGCGCGTTCGTCTTTCGCGCCCGTCAGGTTGTGAATCTTGTTCCATTTGAAAAGATGCTCTTTGTACTTTTGAATATTGTGAAAAAAGTCTTCAGGCAAGGTTGCGTTGTCGTTTTGGATGGCGGTCTTTAAATTCAAAAACAACTCTTCCCTTACGCGAACATTTTTTTCATAGCGGAAAAAAAGATTTTGAATATACCGCGATTTCCGACCAAGTCGTTGATAAACTCGTCGTAGGTTACGTGATTTTCTTCCAAGAAACCTCGGAGATATTTTTCGCTAGCCTCCATACCGCCTTCTTTTTCAATTTCCACTAGTTTTTGATAGATGGGCGCCATTGCGTCTATCGCTTTTTGAGGAGCGGCTTTTCTAAACGCGGTGTGAGAGATGATTTCATTGGTGATTGGGTCCACTTTCGGTTCAAACTCCGTCACAACCCAGTAGTAACTTCCATCTTTGGCCAGATTTTTTACAACGGCCATAAAATTTTGGGCTCTGTTGATTCTGTCCCACATCATCTTGAACGCGATTTTTGGCATATCGGGATGTCTGATTATGTTGTGGGGCTTGCCTATGAGTTCCGTTTCCGTATATCCCGTAATCTCTACGAAGTAGTCGTTTCCATACTCTATAATTCCCTTTGGATCCGTTTTGGACACTATATATCTCGTCGGGCTTAATTTAATTTCGTGATTAATTGGTTCTGGATGTTTCAATTGGCCAACCTTTAATTTACATTCGTATTATTATATACTTTATTTATTTAATTTATGCAATAATATGACGAATAAGGCGAGGTGAAGTTAAATGAATAAAGAACAAGCGATCGAATCTATAAGCAACGCGATAGAGGCGCACAAGGCGCAGATGGTTAAAATTGAGAAGTTGATAGGCGGTTTTCCGGTCGAAAGTCCAACTTCCGTGTCAAAAACGAAATGCGAGTTTGGAAAGTGGTTGTATGGAGAAGACACGGGTGTCCAAAGGATACTCGGCGATCAATTTTATGAAAAATTAGATAAACAGCATGAACAGTGGCACATGGAGTATCAGCGAATCTTTAACGTATTTTTTAAAGATAACAAAAAAAGCTTCCTCTCAAAAATTATTGGTTCGCGCAAGCCGGATTCATTGGAAATCGACAAAGTGAAGCTGTATTACTCGGAGTTGACGCAAACGACAAACCTTTTGCTCCAGTCTTTGGCCTCTTCCCAAAGAAGAATCATAGCCATGAACGAGGCTAAGTTTCGCTAGATTCTTCTCCAGTTCGCTTTTTTAAGAGAATTGTGATTTCATCCGCCGCCAAAGGCCGCGAGTAAAGGTATCCTTGCATGAATTGGCAACCGTTTTGGGATAGAAACTCTTTTTGTTCGCTTGTTTCCACGCCTTCGGCTATTAACTTAAAATTTAAACTTTTTCCCAAAGCGATTATAGCCTTCGTAATCGCCATGTCGTCTTCGTCATCGGGAATGTCTCGGACGAAAGATTGGTCGATTTTGAGTTTGTCTAGCGGCAATTTTTTCAGATAGGACAAAGACGAGTAGCCCGTACCGAAATCGTCAATCGCGATTTCCACCCCGATGTCGCTGAGCTCTTTTAGTTTTTGTATGGATAGCTCCGGATTGTTCATGACTTGCCCTTCCGTTACCTCGAGTTCAAGCCAAGACGGTTGAAAATTTAAATCATTCATGGTTTCTTGAAGTTGAGTCGTAAAGTTTTTCTCGTTGAGCTGTTTCATGGAGAGATTGAGCGCCAAAACTCCAGGATTCAACCCATCTTCGCGCCATTGGACGAACTGTCGCATGGCTTTTTTCATCACTATTTTATCTATGTCTATGATTAATCCGCTTTCCTCGGCGATTGGTATGAACTTGGAGGGAGGAACAATCCCCAAATTTGGGTGCGCCCATCGCACAAGAGCTTCCATCCCGGTGATTACGTCCGTTTTGATGTCAATCTGTGGCTGAAAGTAGACTAGGAATTGCTCTTCTTTTATAGCTATTCTGAGGCTGGCGTCCATCACGACTTTCTCAAAGGCGAACGCTGTCATCGCCGGGGCGTAAAACTGAAAGTTGTTTCTTCCCTCGTCTTTGGCTTTGTACATGGCCGTATCCGCGAATTTGATAAGGTCGTCCTCCGACGAAGAGTCCTGAGGGTAAAGACTTATTCCTATGCTTGAAGATATGTAAAGGATATGCCCTAAAATAGATATGGGCTCCCTCATATCGTCCACAATTTTTTGCGCGATATTCGAGACGTCCTGCAAGCTTCTGAGATCTTTTAAAATTATAGTGAACTCATCGCCGCCAAGTCTAGCGATAGTGTCCTCTTCTCGTATGCGATTTTGAAGCCTTAACGCCACCTCTACAAGCACTTTGTCGCCTATGTGATGGCCTAAAGTGTCGTTTATCTTCTTAAATTGATCCAAATCTATAAACAAAAGAGCGAACCGCGTTTTGCGCCTTTTTGCGGAGATGATGGCCTGAGCGAGTCTGTCTTTAAAGAGGGTTCTGTTTGGCAAACCCGTCAAATTGTCATGATGAGCGAGATGGCGAAGCTCGAGACTTTGCGATTTTAATTTCGCCTCGTCTTCAACGCTTTTTGAAATATCCGTGTCGAAAATAACGTAAGCCTCCGTGGAATTGTATTCCAATGGGTGTATGTACGCTTGCGCGTGATACGTCGAACCGTCTTTTCTCTTGTGTCTCGTTTTGTTTATCAATTTAGTTTCGCGGATTAGTTTCTTTTTTAATCTCGAGACTATTGTTTCGTTCAATTCCGGATTGACGTCGTATATCGACATTTCCAACAGTTCGTCTTTGGAATAGCCCAACGCGTCGCAAGCCCCATTGTTGACGTATAAATATTTTAGAGTGTTCATATCGACTATATAAATTTCATTTGAGGAGAACTCGATAAGTTGTGAAAGTTCCTCCGTTTGTTTTTTCAGCGACAACAATTCCGTTACGTCTTGCGTGGTGCCTATTATTTTAATGGGAGTTCGCTCGTTGTCATATATGGCCTGTCCGTGTAGGAGCACGTCTTTGAAGGCTCCATTCGCGTCTCGCAATTGCCCTTGAAAAGTTTTAGTTTGACCAGTGGATATTATTTCTTGAAGCTTTTCTTGAGCCACAATTACGTCTTTTGGAAGCAAGTGAGATAGGAAAAACTTCAAGCCCGGCTCTACGGAATAGGGCTCGTAGCCGTAATTTATGTAATTTTGCGCGGACCAAGTGGCTTTGCCAGTCGCTAAGTCAAGCTCCCAACTCCCAAGCTTGTTCATTTTCTCCATCAATACGAATATGTTTTCTTTGGCTTTTAGTTCGTTTAAAGCTATTTGAATATCGTCTCGTCGCACATCTATGGGCATCTATTTCCTCATGTTTCTCGTATGTGTTGAATTGTGCGCAAATAGTAACGAAGTATAGATTAAAGTTTGGCGTTTAACAGTCGATGTTAGTTCTATGAATTTTAGAAGCGTATTGTTATTGACATTGTTGTTGGCGAGTTTGGCGGCTCAAACGACTCGCGACTCGGGCGAGGTCATGCGAAAATTGCAATACGACAAGGCCGTGGCTTCTTATGTGGGTAAGATAAGCGCCTCAATCGCCGAGCAACTGCTAAAAAATAGCGATTTTGAAAAACTCGCCGCGACGCCAGTGGCTATTTTGCCAATCGTCGATCTCTACGACGCCAACGAAACCTCTTTGGCCACGATCAAAATCAATGAGAACCTTATTCATGAGATGTTCATACGGGGATTTAAAATTGTGGACGTAAAAGGGGATATGTCGGGTTGCGTACTTTTTGGGACGTTTACGAACTATAAAGACGGCATGACGATAAACGAAAGAATCGTTGACAAAAAAAGCGGCGTCGTTTACTCGACCGCTCAAGTTTTCATATCTAAAAAAGAGCTCAAAAGCATAAATAAAATATATAACAAATATGATTGGTTTTCGCAGTAGCGCGTCGACTAGAAAATATGTCCCATCTCGTCGCGTTTGACGTTTAGGTAGTCTTCGTTGTATTCGTTGGATTCGATTACGATGGGCACTCTTTCGACTATCTCGATATCGTTGATGGATTTCACTTTGTCGGGGTTGTTCGTCAAAAGTTTGATTTTGTGAATGTTGAAATGATGAAGAATCGTAGTCACGATTTCATAAGTTCTCTCATCGGCTCTAAAGCCCAACTGATGATTCGCCTCAACGGTGTTTAGCCCTTCGTCTTGAAGCGCGTAAGCGTTTATCTTGTTCAAAAGGCCGATGTTCCGGCCCTCTTGTCTAAGGTAAATCACCATGCCGTTCGTTCGCTCCGCCAGCTTGAGCGCGTACTCCAACTGTTCGCCGCAGTCGCATTTAAAGCTTCCGAGAGCGTCGCCGGTTAGACACTCCGAATGAACCCTGACTATGGGAATCTCGTCGAGTTTTTCTTTGTATACGACGAGGTGCTCTTTGTCGCCTTCTTTAAAGGCTTTCACTTTAAACATGCCAAATCTCGTCGGTAAATTCGCTTCTTGGGAAATCGTTATATTCATTAATTTAATCTTTAAAAGGGTAAAATGTTTTCTTAAAAATGATTATATCAAAAATGATAAAAGAAAAGGTTTAAATATGTTTCAAAGATTTCGTAGAACTCGTTTAAATAAGCGCCTTCGCTCTTTGGTGAGAGAAACCACGGTAAGCGTGGAGGATTTTATCTATCCGCTGTTCGTAAGAAGCGGCGAGGGGATAAAAACGGAGGTGGCTTCGATGCCCGGCGTTTTTCAAATGAGCGTCGACGAGGTGATTAAAGAGTGCGGAGAGCTTAAAAAGCTGGGCATTTACTCTATCATCCTTTTTGGAATTCCCGACGTCAAAGACTCCATCGGTTCGGACGCTTTGTGCGAGCATGGGATTATCGCTTCTTCAATCGTCGCTATCAAAAAAGCTCATCCCGATATGTTCGTCGTGACGGATTTATGTTTTTGCGAGTACACGGACCACGGACATTGCGGGATCATAGACGAGAAGCTTGAAACCGTGAACAACGACGCGACTTTGGACATCTCTGGGCAACAGGCGATCATTCACGCTCGCGCCGGAGCCGATATGATCGCGCCTTCGGGAATGATGGATGGAATCATAGAGACGCTAAGAGCGGCGCTCGATGGCGCGGGCTATGAAAACCTGCCTATCATGGCTTATTCGACGAAATTCGCTTCGGGATACTACGGACCATTTCGAGACGTCGCTGAATCCACCCCAAGTTTCGGAGACCGCTCGACTTATCAAATGGATCCCGCGAATCGCCGCGAGGCCATAGCCGAAAGCGTTTCCGACGAAGCGCAGGGAGCGGACATACTTATGGTGAAGCCGGCGTTGGCTTACTTGGACTTGGTTCGCGAGATTAAAGACGCCACGTCGCTTCCGATGGCCGTTTACAACGTAAGCGGAGAGTACGCCATGCTAAAGTTGGCGGGCGCGAACGAGCTTATCGATTACGAGAGAGTCGTGATGGAAACCATGATCGCGTTTAAGAGAGCGGGGGCGAATATAATTATCTCCTACCACGCCAAAGAAGTGGCTCAAATGCTACGAAAAAGTCAATTGTAGGAGAGTGGAGATGAGACATTTTTTAACGCTTAAAGATTTTAGCAAAGAAGAGATTTTAGAGATTATAGACATCGGTCTTGGGATAAAAAAAGATTTGAGGGCAGGTGTTTACAAAAAAGAGCTTGAAAATAAAACTCTCGCGATGATATTCGAAAAAAGTTCGACGCGAACTCGCGTCAGTTTCGAGACCGGCATGTTTCAGCTTGGAGGTCACGCGCTTTTTTTAAGCAATCGCGATATCCATTTGGGACGCGGCGAGCCGGTTAAAGACACCTCTCGCGTTATCTCGAGCATGTGCGACATGGTGATGATACGAACTTTCGAACACAGTATGATAGAGGAGTTCGCGCGTTACTCCAAAGTGCCGGTCATAAATGGATTGACGGATTCCTACCACCCGGTGCAGCTTTTGGCGGACTACATGACTATGGTCGAGTACGGCGTTGATCAAAACGCCGTGGTCGCTTACGTCGGCGACGGCAACAATATGACGCACTCGTGGATGATGTTGGCGGGCAAACTTGGGTTTGACCTGAGAATCGCCACTCCTAGAGGTTACGAGGTGGATTCGAAGATTTTAGAAAAAGCGCTGAAAATGGCGAAAAAAAGCGGAGGCCGCATCATCGTCACGAACGATCCAAAGGAAGCCATCTCCGGAGCCACGATAGTTACGACGGACACATGGGCCTCAATGGGTCAAGAAGATGAAAAAGAGAAGCGAATAAAAGATTTTTCAGGTTTTATGGTGGACGATTTGATGATGTGCTTGGCGAAAAAGAACGCCAAGTTCTTACACTGCCTTCCCGCGTATAGGGGACAAGAAGTCAGCGATTCGGTTTTAGAGGGGCACGCGAAAATAGTCTTCGACGAAGCCGAAAATCGATTGCACGCGCAAAAAGGCCTAATGGTTTGGTTGGACGGACAAAGAGGTTGAAGCCTCTTAGGCCTTAGTACTTAATTCCCGTTGCGGTTCTTATCTTTTCCATCATAGGCGCGGCGATTTCGCTCGCCTTTCGCGCTCCGAGTTTTAAAATCTCTCTCACTTCGTTTTGGCCGCTCTCGTAACGCTCTCGTTTTCCCCTGAACTCTCTAAAATATTCCCACATCGCGTCCGCGAGATAGAGCTTGAAATGTCCATGCCCTTCGCCGCCGCGCTTGTATCTGTTTTGAAGTTCCACCAAATCGCTTTCGTTTAAAAAAAGTTTCGCCATGTTGTAAACGTTGCAGTTCTCGTATTCCTTCGGCTCTTCCATCGCCACGTTCTCGGTGACGATTTTTTTAATCGTTTTAAGTTGGGACTTCTCTTCGCCAAAAATGTTTACGCAGTTGCCATAGCTTTTTGACATTTTCTGCCCATCGGTTCCCGGCACGGTCGCGACGCTTTCTTCCGTTTTAAACTCTGGTATTTTTAAAACGTCGCCATATTCGTTGTTGAACTTTATGGCGATGTCGCGAGCGATTTCAACGTGCTGTATTTGGTCTTTTCCAACGGGGACGACGTCGGGCGAGTAGAGAAGTATGTCCGCCGCCATCAAAACGGGGTAAGAGAAAAGAGCGTGGTTCGCGGAGACGCCCTTGGCCGTTTTGTCTTTGTAGCTGTGAGCGCGTTCGAGCAGCCCTATGGGCGTAAACGCGGAGAGTGTCCAGTAGAGTTCCAAAACCTCTTTGACGTCGGACTGAACCCAAAACGTCGATTTTTCCGGATCTATTCCAAGAGAAAGAAAATCCGTGGCGGTTCGCATGGTGAGTTTGGCCAGTCTCTCTCCGCCATTTCCGCTGCTCATGGCGTGATAATTGGCTATGAAAGCGAAAGTTTCGCTGTTTTTTTGAGCGTCCACCATCTGTTTGATGGAACCAAAATAGTTCCCTATGTGCAAGTCTCCAGATGGCTGAATGCCGGTTAATACTCTCATTGCGAAATATCCTATCTTTTTGACGGTATTATAGCAATTTCAGCTTTATTTCGTTAATATATCACATATAAATAAGGGTTAACGATATAGAATATATTTAACTCTCACAAAAGGATTTATGATGAATTTGCAAATTCGTTCCAAAGATGTCACGCTTACCGAGGCTACTAGAGCTCATATTGGTTCCGCCGTCGAAGCGTTTAGAAAATATTCGCTAGACATCACAAGCATTAATTGCGTTATAACGACTCAGAAGAAAGCTATCGCGGTTGAGTTTGACATCCATATCGCTCACGCTCAGCCCGTCGTCATTAGTCAAAGCGATGACGACTTGGACACCGCGATTGATTTGGCCATTGATAGAGCTAGCAAAGCGCTCCGTCGCTTGCACGACAAAGTGGTGGCTCATCAAAGCTTGTCTATAAAAGACTTGGAAGCGCTAGAATCATAGTCGACGACGCGAGCGCCAAACCTTCGGCGCTCGACATCCCCACTCAAGGAAATTCATTTGAAGTTTTTCGTTTTATTTTTTTTATTTTTCAATCTTCTAGCTTGCGCCGAAGACAATTACTCGCTTCGCGTCGCTTACGGGAAGGCTACCATAAACGATTTTGGCAACGTTATATCTGGAGATTTAGGTTCGCACCCCGAGGATTTAAGCGTTGTGGCGATTGACGCCGGATACTTGCTGAAAAAAGATCTATTTGATCTGCCAATAGACCTCTACGTTAAGGGAGGGCTCTCTTATTTTAACGAGGGAGTCCACGCCGACGCCTACGAAGGAATCGCGTACGTAAAAGCGATTTACAATATCGACTTTTTGGACAACAGAGTTAGGTTTGGTTTCGGAGAGGGAGTTTCGTATACAAGCAGGGTCCTTGAAGCGGAACGCTACGAGGCTTCCTTGGATAAGGGCAATACGTCGAAATTCTTAAACTATATCGATCTCAGTTTGGATTTTGACATCGGCAAGCTAGTTAATTACGCGTCGCTGCGCGATACGTACGTCGGAATTTTACTAAAACACCGCTCTGGAGTTTTTGGCATCTACAACGACGTAAAAGGCGGCGGTTCGAATTACAACAGCGTCTATCTTGAAAGAAACTTTTAAAGGCCCATTGTATGTATGAATGGATTGTTTGGTTTCACGTTATATCGTTTATTTCATGGTTCGCGGTATTGTTTTATCTGCCTAGGCTTTTCGTTTATCACGCCGAAAATATAGACAACGAAGGTTTTGTCGCAGTGGTTAAAATCCAAGAAATGAAACTTTTCAAATATATTGGCGTTCCATCCATGTGGGCGACGATACTCAGTGGATCTTTGCTTATTTACCAGATTGGATTTCAGGGCGGATGGCTTCACGCCAAGCTGTTTTTCTTAGCGCTTTTAATCGCGTTTTTCTATTCGATGGACAAGTATAGAAAAGAGTTTTTGGAAGACAAATGCGAAAAAAGTGGCAAATTTTTTAGAATGTACAACGAAATCCCAACTGTTTTAATGTTGCTTATCGTCGCTATGGTCGTTTTAAAACCCTTTTAAAAAAGGGATTCTTCCCTTTTTACTTTTCTCCGCGTTTCTTAGCTTTGAACAAGACTGGCGTCCCCGTAAAGTTGAACGCTTCGCGAAGCTTGTTCGTCAGGTAGCGTCTGTAGGTAAAGTGCAAACCGCTTGGCTTGTTCATTATTATGGCCACTTTGGGCGGTCGAGTTTCGTATTGCGTTGAGTAGTAAATTCTGATTACTTGTCCGCTTACGCTTGGAAGAGTGTGACGGCGAAGCGCTTTTTCAATAACTTCGTTTATTTTCGAAGTTGGAATTCTTTGAGAGTAGTTTTCGTTGATTTCCAATATCATATCATGGAGCTTGTCGACCCTTTGGTGGCTTTTCGCCGAAAGAGTGATGATTGGAGCGTAAGCCAAAAATTTAAATCTATCGCGAACGTCTTGAATGATTTTCTCGTGCTCTTCGCGTTTTGATATATCCCATTTGTTTAGAACGATTATGCAAGCCAAGCGGTTGCTATCCACTAATCCGGCGATTTTCTCGTCAAGATCCATGAACGGTTCGCTAGCGTCCAAAACGATAAGCGCCATATTCGCGTTTTCGAGCATTTCGGTGGTGCGCATAAGCGCGTATTTTTCAATGCCCAGAATCTTTCCGCGACGGCGAAGACCGGCCGTGTCCACAAACGTGAGTTGCTTGTCTTTGTAGACGACGGTTTCGTCAATCGGGTCGATGGTCGTGCCCGCCACGGAGCTTACCACGGAGCGTTCTTCTCCAAGCAGCGCGTTGAGAAGCGAGCTTTTCCCAACGTTGGTGCGGCCAATGATGGCTATTTTAATATGGTTTATATCTTCTTCGTCAAACTCTTTTATTCTGTCGTTTTGACCAAAAATTGAGTCGTCTTCGACTTCTTCTTCGTCCCAGTAGGTGAAACCGTCGTCCTCTTCGTCGTTGTTGTTGTGCGAGTGTTGCGCGAAAAATTCGTCATCGCTCATTTCGTCGTCTTTGAAAATTTCGGAGTCGTCCTCTTCGTCTTCGTCCGTTTTCACTATGTCGCTATCTGGCACTTTGGAGGCTATCCAGTCCAAAAGCTCAACCGTGTTTCTATTGTGAGACACTGAAATTCCAAAAATAGCGTCGGTTCCAAACTCGTAGTAGTCCCAAAGTTTTTCTTTCATTTTGTCGTTGTCGATTTTGTTTACGACTAGCGCCATGTCCTTGCCCATCGCCTGAAGCTCGTAAAACAATTTTTTGTCCTCGTCTTGGGGCAAATCTTTTCCGTCGACCATGAACAGAATGATGTCGGCGGCGTAAGCGGCTTTGAGGGACATCTCTTTAATCTTGTCAAAAAGTTCGCAGCCTTTGTCCAAGCCGCCAGTGTCCAAAAGTTGAACCTCTTTGTTGACTATGATTGTGGTTCTGCGTTTAACGTCTCTCGTCGTGCCGGCTAGATCGGACGTTATCGCGTCGCGTTTCTTTACTAAGCGATTGAATAGGGAGCTTTTTCCAACGTTTGGACGACCGATAATGGCGATTTTTTTCATTGATTTGCCTTGAAAGAATTGAGTGAAATGGTTTATTTGTTTGAAATTATAGCCAAATAAGATTTGATTGGGGGATTGTTTTGGGAAACTTTTAAATTAGCCAAGTCGTTTCTATCGACTCGGCCACCCGCTTTACTCGGAAGGAAACTCTTTTTCAAGACCTTCGAGAGCGTTTTTTGATTGAAATTGCTGCCATAGCGCGTCGTCATTTTTAAAGCTCGTTTTGATGGCTGTTTTAACTTCGTTGTTTATGGAGCTTTGAGGCACCGTAACCAACATGTAAAGATCGCCAGACGGAGCGGTCCAAACGTCTACGCCCTTCGAGCCAAGCAAGTCGACTTTGGCGATTTGCTTGGATACCGCTGTGGACACTTGGTCAACCGTTTCATTGTCTCCGTTGCCCGTAATTCTAGTGAAAGTCTCAACTTTGTCTTTTACTTGCGATTGGATTTGTTGCGCCAAGTCCGAGCGCCCGTTTGCTTGAGCGATTTTTCTCATCATGCCCATTCCCGCCGCGCTTTTCTTCGCGACGCCGACGCCCGCGTAAAACCCCTCAACCATAGGAACGCAGGTCCATTTCGGAGCTAAGGCGTTTTCTTGCATGCAGCGAAAATCGGTTTCGATAACCTGCTGCGGTTCAATCGTTTCCGTCTTCGTCGAGCAACCCGTTATTAAAAGAGCCGAGGCTCCGGCGAGAATTGCCGATAAGATTGTATTTTTCATTTAATTTCCTTGATTGATGATTTTGTATTATATCTTAAAATTACAAATTTACGATTCGTAGAGTTCTCGATAAGCGCTCATTCTTTTGGTGACGTTTTTAAGATACGTCTTTGGTTCTTCCCATCTCAAATCTTTGAGAAGTCTCGCGTAAACTTCGTCTGGCGTTAGTTGGTTTATGATCGGAGCCGCCATATTCATATTGCGCGTTTTGGTGAACGCGTAGGCTATGTTTCCAGCCCCCGTGTTGTACGCCGCGATCGCGCAGTGCGTTCTGCTGAGCGGATTTTTTATTTTCGCCAAATATCTGTAGTACAGTATGTGCAAATACGCCGTTCCCATTTTGATGTTGTTCTCGCTATTGTACAAGTATCTGTCGCTCACAAGCTTTTTTTCATTGTAAAGATATTGATACGAATCGACGCCCGCCGTTTTTGGCACCAATTGCATAAGCCCATAGGCCGGCACGTAAGACCTGGCTCTTGGGTTGAAGTTGCTCTCTGTGTGCATTACGGCGAAGACCAAAGAGACGGGCAGTTTTTGTTCGCGCGCCTGTTTTTTTATCTCGTCGCGATAAACTTTCGACCTTTTGACCATGGCGTCGCTGGGCATTTTAACGCTCACGCTGAAGATTTTCGAATGTTCGATTTTCAAGGATGGGCTCACCTGAATCGTTTCGATGGAAACGCGCTTGCCGACGTACTCTTTTACGACCTTTTCGCTAGGCTCTCTCTCGAACACCACCGTCGATAAAATTGGCTCGGCTTTTACTCGCGCGTCGGCCATCTCGGCCGGTTTTTTTATCCTATCGAGTCTCATCTGCAATGGGTCGTTTTCTTGGACGGTTTTGGTGTCCACGGTTACGACTTTCTCAAGCGCTTCTTGAAGGTTTCGTTTGGCCTCTTCTGGAGAGGCGGCTATGGTTTCTATGATGATGATTTCATTCTCGAAGTCGACGTCGGACCTTGTTTTTTTATCTTCGCTATAAGACAACCACTTTTTTTTGGTCGACATTTTTGGGTCTTCCCAAATTTGCTCGATTTCATTTTTATATTGGGCGAACGCTCGCGTTTGTTCCCGCTTATACTCGTCAAACTCGTCCTCTTGAGCGTTCTTGTATGATTCGAACGCGTTTTTTTGTTCTTGCGCGAACTCTTCGCTTGTTTGCGCGAATAAGCCAAACGCGACGAACGCCAGTAGGATTGATATTTTTTTCATGCGACTCCTTTGTTACTTTCTAGATTCTTTTATCATCTCGTAAGCCTGGTTTATTTCCTGCGTTTTAGCGGTGGCTTCTTGCATGTAGGCCTCGCTTTTCCCTTGGGATTTGATAATGTCCGGGTGGTATTCGCGGATAAGCTTTCTGTACGCTTTTTTAATCGCGTCCATTTCATCGCTCGCGCTCACTCCCAAAAGTTCGTAGGCGTCGTTGACGTTCGCTTTTGGAGTCGCGTTTCGCGTTATGTTTTCAAATTGCTCGAAGATCGCATGGTATAGGGCGGGGTCGAACTCCATCGCTTGGGCTATGTTTTGAAGCGCCGCGTCCTCTCCTTCGCTAACCTCGCCATCGACGAACGCGAGCTGGATGAGAAAACCCATAAATTGTTTTTGCTTCGCTTTGTCGCGTTTGGTGGCTTGTCCCAACGCGCGCGCTATTTCTTGAAGATCGTCGTCGCGCTTTTTCTCTTCGTTGAAGATGTCTTTTAGAATGCGTTTCGTTTTGTCCGGCTCCGGAAACACCGCCGCTATGTCATCGAACATTATGCCGATTAGCTCCGCTTCGAGAGCGTCGACTCTGCCGTCGGCTTTGGCGACTTTCGCGACGAGCGCCACGAAAAGGCCAAGCTCGCTTCGTTTTAGCGTTTCGTGGGAGACGGAAAAGTTTTTAAACGCTTCTTTGGAATAACTTTCGTATTTGCCGTAACTTTTAAAAACGTAGTAAAAAACCGCGCCGAGAAGCGCTAAAACTATAATGTTGCCCATGATGATCCTTTGAGATTATTGGGCGATTATACAAATTTGAAGTTAATCGTTGGAATAACGCGAAGTTAGTATGTTACAATCTTAGAAAGTATAAACGCAAAGCAAGATGGGGTGAGTGATGGAACTCAATATAAAAAATAAGTTGTTTTTAATTACGGTGGCGCCAGTCGCCGCCCTTTTGTTGCTATTCATTCGCGTCGAATATGAAAAATACGATTCGCTTAAACGCAACGATAAGTCGCTGAAGAGTTTGGAGTTTAAAAAAGAAGCAGCCGTTTTGATACACGCGCTTCAGAGAGAGCGAGGTTTGCTTTCGTCGTATTTTATTGTGGATGGTCAGGACTATTTTAGGGGGGAGTTGACTCGACAAACGCCGCTTACGGATTTGGCGGGCAAGGAGTTGTTTTCTAAAAAAAGAGACTCTTTGGCCCTAATCAGCAAAGGATTGATGGAGTCTTCGCACTCTATGGTCAAGCAATTGGACACCACTAGAAAACAGATTGAGAACAAACTGATTGACGCGGAAGCGGGGTTTTTGTTTTATACGAATCTCATCGCTTCTTTGGAGGAATTTACAAGCAGCGTTGGCGTTCGCGCCGATGGCGAATCCATGGTTTCGTACTTGCTGTCTTTGGGCAAATTGCTTAGGCTCCAAGAATTAGCGGGACAAGAGAGGGCCTTCGTTACGAGCCTTCTCGCCAAAGACGATATTGAGGAGAGGGACAGATACAAAATTCGCGCGACGATAAGAGAGCAAAAACAAGAGATTAAGTATATAAAAATTATTTTAGAGGGAACCGGTTATTCGGAAAAACTTCATGAGATACAAAGCAAGTACGTCGGCGCGTGGTTGGACCGCTGGTTGTTGACTCCGCAAGAGTGGTTTGAGGCGTCGGCAAAGAGAATAGACGATATTAACGAGTTTCAAGAAGAAATATTTTCCGAAATTTCAATGAAGATAGACAAGAATCAAAAAGATTTAAGACAGACTCTTTTGTTGGAATTTATCGTTATGACCTATATAATTTTTATAATCTTTTTTCTTAGCAGACATCTGTCTAAAACAATAGAATACTCCATCAAAAATCTCAATAACGGAATAAACGATTTTTTTAAATTTTTGCGCTTCCAGCGCGAGTTACCCTCTCCTATCGAGATAACTGCGCAAGACGAGGTTGGCGCTATGGCCAAGAACATCAACAAGGGAATGCTTCTAATCAACGATAATTTGGAGCAGGACGCGGACTTTATCAACGAAGCAACCGCGATTGTCAAACTGATGAAAAATGGCGACTTCTCCGAGCGGCCTTATTACGAACCAAGCAACCCGAATCTAAAGGAGCTTAAAAACGTTTTAGACGAACTTATGGATCTTATTTCTCACAAAATCAAGGAGCAAACCACGTCGCTCGAGCGATTGAACTCCTCGCTTGAAGACAAGGTCTATCTCCAGACGCAAGAGCTTCAAGAACAGGTTGATGTGGTCACAAAAGCGAGAGACGCCGCGTTGCAGGCGCAAGTGATGAAAGACGAGTTTTTGGCGAATATGTCCCATGAGATACGAACTCCATTAAACGGCATACTTGGCTTTGTGGCGATTTTGAAAAAACAGATACGAGACGAGAAGCATCTTAAGTATATTGGAATCATGGAAGAGAGCGGAAAGTCCTTGTTGTCTATTATTGGCGACATCTTGGACTTTTCCAAAATTCAAAGCGGAAAGTTCACCATCGACAAGCATTCGACTCAGAGCGTCGAATCTTTCTGCTCCGCCATAATGTTGTTCGCTTCAAAAGCGGATGAAAAACATCTTACTTATTTAGCGTACGTCGATCCTAAATTGCCAGAAACGATTAATGTGGATTTTGGAAGAATCAAACAGATTTTACTCAACCTATTGAGCAACGCCATCAAGTTCACTCCAGAGTACGGTCAAGTGAAGGTCTTGGTCGCTTGCAAGAACTCCGTTTTGTCCGTATCGGTTCAAGATAGCGGAATAGGGGTTTCCAAAGCGAATCAGTCGAAAATATTTACGGCCTTCACCCAAGCCGACGGCTCAACCACGAGACGCTATGGCGGAACGGGTTTGGGATTGTCAATTTCCTCGAATCTCGCCGATTTGATGAATGGCGAATTAAGCGTACAAAGCGAAGAAGGGAAAGGCTCTACGTTCACGTTGCGCCTCCCGGTAGAAATTTTAGAAGAAAAGCCGCTTGAGCTTATAAAGCGTAAAGATATTGGCATGCTGAGAATCGCCATCCTCAATCATTTTCACGAGAGCGAACCCGCTATTAAGCTTCTCAAAAAATATTTGAACGATTTTGGCGTAAAATCGGTCTTGGAGCTTGAAGAATATCAAGAAGATGGCTACGATTTGTTGTTTTTCAATCCGGACGAAGCGTACAACGACGAGATATTGGAGTCTGGAGCGCCGGCGATAGCGATACATAAAATCGATCATGGAAAACCAGTCGACATATCGCATATTGGGGCCGTTTACGCGCCTTTCGCGCCAACGTCGATAGCCGAAGCCTTAAACGCGATGGATTTTGGCGATATAAAAACGATTGACGTTGACGATATAAAAGTTGGGCGAAACGATAACGCTGTAAAATTCGAAGGCTCGATTTTGGTCGCCGAAGACAATCCTACGAATCAAGAACTGATAAAATTGATTCTTGGCGAGCATGGGCTTGACGTCGATATCGCAAACGATGGAGTCGAAGCGGTGGATATGTTTGAAAAAGGCGCATTCGACATGGTCCTTATGGATGAAAATATGCCAAATCTAAATGGTTTGGACGCGTTCGCCCGGATACGAGAGTATGAAAAAGAAAACTCCCTCTCCTCGACACCGATAGTCGCGCTTAGCGCCCGCGCCCTCGACGAGGACAAAGCGAGGTTTTTAAATGCGGGAATGAACGGTTTCGTCGCCAAACCGATCGATGCCGCGGCGCTTGAGTTGGAGCTTAGCAAGTATCTGAAGAGAGTTTAAGCGATACTAAAAACTATGAACGCGACAAACGCGAGGGCTCCGCTAATCAGAGCGTAGGGCAGTTGCGTTTTAACGTGCTCCACCACCTCGCAATCCGCCGCCATCGAAGATATAATGGTTGTGTCGGAAATAGGCGAGCAGTGATCGCCAAAAACGCCACCGCTTATGACGGCGCCTATGGCAAGGGCCACGTTCGCGTCCATACCGACCGCCATTGGAACCGCCACCGGAATCATTACGCTAAAAGTCCCCCAACTCGTTCCCGTTGAAAAAGATATGACGGAGCTTAGCAAAAAAACGACTCCGGCTAAAAAAACGACGTTTAGGTTTTCGTTCGCGAGCGAAGCCAGATAGAGTCCGGTCTTTAGCTCAGTCGTAACCTTCCCAATGGCGAAAGCGAACAAAAGTATGAGCGCAATGGGAAAAAGCTTTCTAGCCCCCGCGAATGAAGTTTTCGCGTAAGTTTCGAGCGGCATATTTTTGGAACCGACGAAATATACGAATATAAAGCCGAGAGTCGCCAACATCGTGTAGAAAATGGAGCTCGAACCGCTTCCCTTGAGCATGTCGCCATCGCCGGTCAAATACAAAAAAACGAAGACTGAAATTATCATAAACGCTATGGGAGAGACCATCAGCGCCATGCTTTTCGTATTTTTCAAGATAGGTTGATTTAGGTTCGCGGGAAGAGTCGCGTTTTTCATGGGGCCAATTTCAACGTCGAACCAGATAGCCGCGAACGTGACTATCAGCGCGCTCATGGCGTAAAAGTTGTACGCGACCGCGTGAATCAAAACGCCAAGGGCGTCCCCGCCTATCATTCCGAGCGTAATTTGCGTGGAGATGAGACCAAGCAAAAGCGCGCCCCAGCCGTTTAGCGCTATGAGAGAGCTAATCGGCGCCGAGGTGGAGTCGCAAACGAACGCCAATTTCGCGTGGGAAACGCCTTGTTTGTCGCACAGCGGTTTTGAAACGGCTCCGGCTATTAGGGAGGTTATGGAAGACTCTATAAAGATAACAACGCCAACGAAGTAGGCTAAGAGAAGCGCGCCGCGTTTCGAGGAGCCAAATCGTCCGCTGTTTTGAGCGTATTTTACGAAACCTTCGATTCCTCCGCTTTTTTCTATAAGGGCCATCACGCTGCCGACTAAAATGGCGAAGCCTAAAGTTTTGAGTATCCAAGCTTCGCGCAGCAGGGATAGAAAGAGTGAGTAAACGGCCAGAGCGGAATCCAAAAAGGCGAAATGATTTAAAATAAAAACGCCTAGGACGACTCCTCCAAAAAGCGAAACGAGCACGTTTCTGGAGTAAAGAGCCAAAACTATGGCGAGCAGAGAGGGGAGTAGGGAAAGGGCGGAGAGTTCTATTTGGTCTTCCTAGAACTCAATCGCGAGAAGCATAAGTCCAAGTCTGCCAAAGTTTTCCTGATACTGCTCGCACTCTTTTTGCGCGACTATGTGAAATCCAAGTTTTTTATAGAACAGTTCGGACTCGAGAGAGCCTATCTCGATTATGCTTTGAGCTATGCGGTAGCCTTTGAGTCTCGCGCTCAAAAGACTTTTCTGCATAAGCGCCTTTAGCACTCCAACGTCCATAAAGCCTTCTTCCTCTTCAAGAAAATCGAACATCAAAGTTCTTTTGTTCAGCTCGAACTCGCAAGAAAAGAAAACCTCCAAACGCTCATTGACCTTTTCGCTGCAGCCAACTTCCTTGAGCGCTAAGACGAACTGGTCTTTCGTCGAGATTCTCGGTTCGTAACTACAAAGCGTTCCAACGCTTTTGCCATCAAGCTCGGCTATTAAAAAGTTGCTGTGGTGACAATAGTTTTTCGCTTTCGTTTGTACTAACATTTCTAATTTTTCTAAAATCTTTTTGTCGTCGCGCATGTCAAAAACAAGGTCGAACATTCCATCTTTTTTTCCGGCTCTCGAACTTTGCAATATCATCTTCGCCAAAAATGGAGCGTCTTGGACAGTCGCGTTTCTAATGTTAACACTCATAATGTTTATCCGTAAATTAATTTAAATCATATAATAGCAATGGTACCATACTTTATGATAAAAAGTTTCTTAATTTCAATAAGTATTTTAACATTGGCGTTCGCCTCGGAGCAAATCGTCTTGGTGGTAGGTGACGACTTTAACTCTTCCACGGCGAAAATGGAGTGCTACGAAGACTCCGTTTTAGTCTATGGGAACGTTAACGTTAACATAGGTGGAAATGGGCTGGGATGGGGCTTGGGCGAGATAGCGCTGACGCGAAAAGAGTCTCAACCGCTCAAGTTCGAGGGTGACGGAAAAGCGCCTATCGGAGTCTTTAAGCTCAACGGAGTTTTTGGTTACGAGCCAAACGACAAATATAAAACGCCATATTCGCTAGCATTAGAAAAACTAATATGCGTAGACGATAGCGACTCTCCTTTTTACAATAAGCTGAAAATCGCGGAGGGAAGCGAAAAAAGTTTTGAATATATGAAACGCGACGACGATCAATATAAGATTGGAGTGCTTGTGGGACACAATAAAAACGCCCTGCCCAAGCGCGGCTCTTGCATCTTTATGCATGTTCAAAAGGGAGACAAAGCGCCTACCTCCGGATGCACCTCTATGAAAGAGAAAGATATGAAAAAAGTCGCGAATTGGTTGGATGAGAGTAAAAATCCCATTTTGATTCAGATTCCCCGTAGTTCAAGTAAAGAGATTTTAGAATTGTATCCTCAGCTAAAAGATTCGGAGTTGCTAAAAGAGGGAGATTAATCTTACTTGTGTTTTCTTTTATTCAAATTACTTCGCCATATCCATATTAACTGATATAGAATTTTGTATATCATTAAATATTTCTTTGTCCGCCATTTTAAATAATAGCATTTCTGTGAAAAATGGATATTCATCCATATTAATTACCTCAGCATGAAACGGTATATTAATTTGCATATTTTTAAATAAAGATGCATTTAGCATTTTAATAAATTCCACTAAATACTGGTAGCACTCATTTTTATTAATAAAAATATCACCATATATTTTATCACCACGTTTTGTAATATCTAGTTTTTTTGAATTTTCAAAAGTAATTATTGAATTTACTGGCAAAAGAACAATAGCTTTATTTCTACCAGATGGCTGAACTAAATATTTTTCTTGCTCATTATTTAATTTATTATATTTATAAATCAACCAGTTTAAACTATATATTACTTTTGAATCGTAAACTACATTATTTTTAATATCCTCAAATGAAGATATCTTAGACCAACTAGAAATTCTATCAAACTTTTGAGCATCTTTTGAAAGGTATAAAGTATCAAATGATTTGTGAGTTGATATCCCACCCCAATCTTGAACTATCCACTTCTCTAGTTCAGACTGATTTTTATATATTTCATTAATTGAAAACTTTAAACAAACCTCTTGCTCAAATGCACTATCTATTTTTTCAAACTTATCTATTAGTGGAGATAATAAACTACAGTTACTCAGTATATCTGAGTAGTTAATTTTTCTTTTTTCATCTTCATCAAAATAATTTACTAATACAGTATCAATTGACTTATTTTCTGTTAAAGAACTCAATTCTTCTTTTATAAAACTTATAAATTCATGTTTCATGTAATCTCCTTTAATTTAGTAAATTAATTTTATTTACATCAATAAAATATTACTATACTCAAATGTCAATGGAATGACATTAAATATATTAGACAAATTGTGAAAATTTCCAAACAACACAATATAACTGTTTGGACTA
>ERZ889078.1213-NODE-1213-length-20915-cov-12.298706_pt1 | contig 20915 bp, 20 predicted proteins | sample MGYA00521266_ERZ889078 | MGnify/ENA primary metagenome ERZ889078 (study PRJEB32303, sample SAMEA104408618) | aquatic metagenome | biome: Brackish water; feature: Pelagic; material: water | place: Baltic Sea | collected 2014-06-16T06:34:00 | depth 76,534 m ...
ACCACAAACCCCACCGATACTATATTCTCCAGCTGCATTTTCCTGCTGATTCTCTCTTCGTAGAAAATCCGGGTTTGGATACGGGCCTTCAGGAACTTTGTCAGCCTGAATCCCAGGTTGTTCCTGAAGGAAATATCAGGAGGAAGGGTGGTATTCTTGAAGATCAGGAGATCACAATTCCAATTCAACCATTTTGCTACATCATGATCAATGAGCAGACGTAAAGAGATACCATACTCAAACAGGTAAGGTTTCTCCCGGGGCACACCATAATATATAATGGCATCCAGGGATTCATAGATGCCTTTGTTGCGGATCCAGGTAAGTTTCGCACTGGTGATTCCCACGTTGAGGGACCCGAAAAAGGGCCATTTGAGTTGGATGCCGCCTGAAAACAGGGCAGTTAGCGGAGTAAGAAAGAGGGAGTTGAGTAACCGGGTGGATAGGAGCGAAGAGAAAAAACAGCCATGATTTTTTAGTATCCGCCACTCCAGCCGGGTATCGAACTGGTTGTCATCGACATGAAACCGGGAGATGGAGTCGAAAAAATACTGAATACCCAGATGATGAACAACCTTTTGGGTGAAGGAGAAGTTTCTCTCTGTTTCACCCTTGCACTGGTAAATCATGTCCTGGATCAGGATCACCTGGTTGGCATTGGCATCATGATCCCAGTTGAGGAAGATAGCGCCGGAGAGTGTCAGGGTATATTCTATCTGCTGACTGATCCGGAGCCTGACCAGCGATTGACCCGAATCGACAGGGATCCTGAGGCTTCTGACAACATCCCGGTCTTTCCACACCAACTGTTGTGCCGACAAGGTGAAGGGAACAATCCACACAACAAATACAACCCCCACGGCAATTCCTGTCCCCTTCATCCCGGCAGCAATTAATCATCCCTGAACTCAAGCCCCTGACTGTGGGATAAATTCCACCTCTCCTGCATATCGAGATTCAGAAATACAGGGATAACCTTTACCTCTTGTTGTTCCCTTATAGCTTTCAGGATTAAAAACAACCGCTCGTTGTATTTCCCTAAAAAGGTTGCCCAGGTAACCACGGCAAAAAAGGTTATGCCGGCAGTATCTACTGAAGTCATTGCCGACAACGGAATTAACTGGCCCATCAATCCGGAAAACGTACGGGTTGTATCGGCGTGATATATTGTATCCTTTTTGAGTAACCCTACAAAGTACCCTCCCGACCATTGGCATCGGCTTGTATCCTTGAAGGTATCAAGCAATCCCCGGGGAGAATAGAAAAGCGTTCCCAGCAGGTTACTCCGGTACAGCGAATCACTCAGGTAGTGTGAATAAGAAGATGAATCCCTGAAGATGAAGATGTTTTCATCAGGGAAATCATGTTTGGCCAGGAATTTTTGGATGGACTCCGGGGTTTCTTTCCGGGGTTCATGGATCCCGTATCGCCACATGACGAGCTGTTTGCATCCGGTAAAAGCAAAAGATGCCAGCAAGATGATAGGAATTAATTGTTTCATGGTACTGAGAGTTTGGTTTAGTTTATGATAAATTGAGAAAATAGGGAAACGGTCATCTGCCCAACCTGGATTCATTCAGTTATTGAGCAGACAACCGTAAAGGATTATTTAATCATTTAAAGGTAATATGTACCATCTCTCCATCTACCGAATATGGATAATTACCGGCAGGGATTGAATAGTTTGTTGGTAACCTGAGCATGCGGATGATTTCATCAGAGAGTGTTCCGGGACCATCAAGGAAGAATTTTCCGTTCTTAAATAACTCATCGAAGGTTTTTCTGGAAACACCCGTCTGTTGATTGAATGAGAAGATCAAACCCGTTGAAGTTGAATATGTACCCTCCCCGATTATTTGTCCATCGAGAATTATGCTTTTAAACCCAATGTGTAGACACCATCCTTTTTCCTGAGGCAGACAACTCTGTGTTGTCCCATCCCAGTGTGCCCGTGATGAGAAGACAAAGATAAATTTGGAAAGTGTTGAAGGCGTAGTTGTTTCAGTGACCATTGAAGCATGAGTCATAAGACCAAAGGCCATAATACTGATGAATAAGATTATTTTTTTCATAACGTGTAGGTTTTTAAGTTTATTTTTGATTTGTTCCACCAGAGGTGACCGGTGGCGGAAACCGGCTGGCCAGATGGTTGTGGGAGCCTGGCCTGTACTACCTCGAAAATCCCTGCCTGGCAGGTGATTTACAATTTCTTTAATTGATTCTTGTGATGATTTCCCTCCTGCTTTTATCCGACATCTGATTTTTGGACATTAATCAGGTTTTGTACTGAAAGGTTATATGTGAATGGTGATTTTTTTTTAAAATGTTGCGTGAAAAATCATTAAATTCCTAACAATCACCAGTTTAGAATAAAAGCTTTGATATTATCTCAATTTTTTTTAGTATCTTTGCAACCGAATTCGTTTTGAGTAAAATTTGGAGACATTATGGAAAAATCAAAAGTACTGTTCGTTGCACAGGAGATTACACCGTATTTGAAAGAGACACCCATGAGCCTGATCGGAAGGCATCTTCCGCAGGGCATCCAGGAAAGAGGAAGGGAGATCCGCACTTTCATGCCGCGTTTTGGGAGTATAAACGAGCGTCGCAATCAACTGCATGAAGTAATCCGACTGTCGGGGATGAATCTGGTTATTAACGATGCTGACCACCCACTGATCATCAAGGTAGCCTCCATCCAGCAGGCTCGTATGCAGATATATTTCATTGATAATGAAGATTATTTTCAAAGGAAGTTTACATTTCTTGATAAAAACAACAAGTTTTTTGCTGATAACGATGAGCGTACGATCTTTTTTGCCCGTGGCGTATTGGAGACTGTTAAGAAATTGAGCTGGGGCCCTGATGTGGTTCACTGTCATGGCTGGATGACAAGCCTGCTTCCTTTATACATCAAGAAAGCCTTCAAAGACAATCCGTTATTCTCTGAATCGAAAGTGATATTCTCAATATACAACGATGACTTCAGCGAATCCTTCCACAAGGATTTCGGATCGAAATTGAAATTGGCAGGCATCTCCGCGAAGGATCTAAGGCACTATAAAGCACCTTCCTTCGTTAACATCATGAAGACAGCCATTGATTTTGCCGATGGGTTGATCCTTGGCTCTCCGGAAATCAACCCGGAATTACTCAGTTATGTGAAGGAATCAGAGAAGCCTGTACTCGAATATCAGCCGATGGACAACTACATAGATGCATACTCTGATTTCTACGATGAGATCCTGGTCGATGAACCGGTAACTGTTGATTAAACGTTTATCTTTAAATCCCGGCACTTGAGATCACTACCCAAATTACTGTTCCGATCCATCTGGATTAGTCTGTTGATCGTATTCATCATTGCTTCATGCAAGAAAGATCCATATGAACTTGGGCTGGATCTGCTCCCCCCCAGCGATACTCTGTATGTGGATCTTTTTGATACCGCTTCCATTCAGGCCTTTTCCGTACTTGAAGATTCTATCCGTACCGATGAGTTGAAAACACTGATGCTTGGTTCCATCATGGATCCGGTGTTCGGCAAGACTACTGCCAGTTTCTACAGCCAGTTTCTGCTCTCTTCTGAAGAGGCTGATTTCGGGATCAATCCGCAGCTCGATTCTCTTGTATTGATACTTTATTATGAGAGTACATATGGAGATACCAATACGCTCCAACAGATCCGGGTATTTGAGTTAAGTGATGATCTGATCATGGACAGCAGTTACTATTCCAACCAATCGCTTAACACCTACGGTCTTGAATTGGCAAACATAACTTACATGCCACGGCCTCACGACAGTGTGTTGGTCTATGGAGTACCCGTTTCCCCTCATCTCAGGATAAACCTTTCAAACAAAACCAACTACCTGGGAAATAAAATTCTGTATGCACCTGATAATGTGATTTCGTCTACTACTGAATTCCTCAAGTTTATGAAGGGATTGTATGTGGAGGCGATGCCGGTTTCGTCGCGAGGTGCACTGGTTGATTTTACCCCTTCTGGCGGTCTCTCGAGGCTAATCCTCTATTTTCACAGTGAAGACAAGGGCGATTCTCTTCAATTCAGTATGCCCATTGATGACCCTGCAGCCCGGTTTAACTCGTTTAATCATTACGGTTACTTCGATGCAAGCCCCGAATTTAAACAACAACTTCTATATAACGATACAACCCTGGGATTAAACAGGCTCTATCTTCAGGCCCTTGGAGGAGTGAAGATCAAGATCAAGTTCCCTTTTATCAGGACTCTGCCGGATTCACTTGGACCTATCGCTATCAACAGTGCCGTTCTCACGTTCAAGAACCCCGAAACGGATACTATCTGGCGACCGCCACCTCAATTGACTATGTACAAGGTTGACTCTGCAGGAAAATTGGGTGGTATCATCGATGAACTGGAAGGGGTCAATTACTTTGGAGGGATCTACGACAAAGACGCCAGATCATACTGGTTCCGGCTCACTCGCCACATCCAGCGTATGTTGATCAGCGATACACTGGACAACTACGACCTCTATATCTTTGCTTCCAATCCGTTAAGCAGATCCCTTCAAGCCAACCGGGTAACACTTAACGGGACGAATCCTTTCTTCTCTCCATCTCCCGGGGATAATTTAAAGCTAAGGATCACCTATACAAAATTGCAATAGGGCTTTTAAAAACATTTTAAAACAGGCAAACGATGTGTGGAATTGTGGCATATATTGGCCCGAGAGAGGCCTATCCGATCCTGATAAAGGGATTGCAACGGCTTGAGTACCGGGGCTACGACAGTGCAGGGCTCTGCATGCTGAACAAAGATCTTAACGTGTTTAAATGCAAAGGAAAGGTTTCTGATCTGGTGGAATATGTGAAGGATAGTGATGTTTCGGGGAATATCGGCATGGCTCACACACGATGGGCCACTCACGGAGAACCCAATCAGATCAATGCCCATCCTCATTTCTCCCAGAACAAGAGCCTGGCGATCATTCATAACGGTATCATTGAGAATTATGCTGCTCTCCGCAGCGAGCTGATCAACCGGGGATACACCTTCACAAGCGATACGGATACCGAAGTCTTGATCCACCTGATTGAAGACATAAAAACTAACGAGAAAGTTTCTCTGGAAGAGGCTGTTCGGATAGCTCTGAACCAGGTGATCGGTGCCTATGCCATCGTAGTTCTGTCAAAGGCCAGTCCCGATAAAATTATTGCAGCCCGGAAAGGTAGTCCGCTGGTTGTTGGCATTGGGAAAGATGAATTTTTTGTAGCCTCTGATGCTACACCGATCATTGAATATACCGAAAATGTCGTTTTTCTCAACGACGAAGAGATCGCGATCATCAAGCGCAATGAACAGCTGAAGATCCGGACTGTCAAAAACAAAGAAAAGACACCCTATATCCAAAAGCTGGAGCTCAGTTTGAATGCTATCGAGAAGGGAGGATACGACCATTTCATGCTCAAGGAGATCTTCGAGCAGCCGCGATCGATCCGTGATAGCATGCGTGGCCGGCTTCACATTGATCAGGGCCTGGTTACCCTTGGCGGCATCAAGGATTACGAGCAGAAGCTTCTCAATGCCAAACGGATCATTATTACCGCTTGTGGGACCTCCTGGCATGCTGCATTGGTAGGCGAGTACCTTATTGAAGATCTTGCCCGGATCCCCGTAGATGTTGAGTACTCCTCGGAGTTTCGTTACCGGAATCCTATCATCAATGAAGAGGATGTGCTGATTGCCATCTCACAATCAGGTGAAACTGCTGATACCCTGGCCGCTATCGAACTGGCTAAAGGCAAAGGCGCCACAGTGCTGGGAATCTGCAATGTTGTTGGATCCTCTATTGCACGTGCCACTCATGCCGGAATTTTTACCCATGCGGGACCTGAAATCGGGGTGGCCTCAACCAAGGCATTTACAGCCCAGGTAGCCGTTCTAACCTTGCTGGCTCTGCTCCTGGCACAGAAAAAGGGAACAATCCCTACAAACCAATTCCGGCGGTTATTGGTAGAGCTCAATTCCATCCCCGAAAAAGTAGAGAGAACACTGAAACTGAACGACCTGATTAAGGACATTGCTGCAACATATCATCATGTTTCCAATTCACTTTACCTCGGACGCGGGTATAATTTCCCGGTCGCACTCGAAGGTGCATTGAAATTGAAGGAGATCTCGTATATCCATGCAGAAGGGTATCCGGCAGCGGAGATGAAACACGGGCCGATTGCACTGATCGATGAGCACATGCCTGTATTTGTTATTGCCACCCGAAGAGGATCCTATGAAAAGGTTATCAGCAATATCCAGGAGGTTAAAGCACGGAAAGGGAAGATTATCGCAATCATCAACGAAGGAGATGAGACTGTAAAGAACCTTGCCGATCATTGTATCGAGATTCCTGAGACCGAGGAGATGCTGGTCCCTTTGATTGCAACCATCCCGTTGCAGTTGTTATCCTATCACATCGCCGTAATGCGCGGCTGTAATGTAGACCAACCCCGGAATCTGGCGAAATCGGTGACAGTAGAATAAAGACACCCTACTGTAGAGACGTCGCATGCGGCGTCTCTAATGCGGCATCTCTACGGGTAATTGATCAGAGACGGCCGGCGATTTTATCCCAATCCACTAATTTCCAGAAATCGGCAATGTAATCGGGACGTGCGTTCATTTTGTCAAGGTAGTAGGCATGTTCCCAAGCATCTCTTATCTGGAAGTAGCTGCTAAGGATCTGGGCTAGTTTTTGTGCATTTTTCCTTGATCCGTTTTTCCAGATAATATGATTTATTAAAATGTGTGAATTATGTAACTTATTTTAATAATTATGATACCATTCATAGTAATCAAACGACCATCTTTGTGCGTATTTTTAGAAAAAGCATGAAGTTATATATCAAGAACATGGTTAGCAACCGCTGTAAGATGGCGGTGAAAGAGGAGCTGAAGAAACTTCGGTTCCATTTCATTGTAGTTGATTTAGGCGAAATTGAGATAATGGAAAACATTTCAGATGAGCAGCGAGAGCAACTGAGAATAGCTTTATTCAATACAGGGCTTGAATTGATGGACGATAAGAGAGCGGTATTGATTGAAAAAATAAAAAATGCAATTATCGAAATGGTTCATCATACAGATGGAATAATCAAAATAAATTTCTCCAATTATTTAAGCGAAAAATTAGATTACGATTATACCTATCTGGCAAATTTATTTTCAGAAGTTCAGGGAACAACCATCGAACAATTTATCATATCTCATAAAATAGAACGAATAAAAGAATTGATTATTTATGATGAATTAAATATTTCTGAAATTGCATGGAAAATGAACTACTGCGATGTAGCTCATTTATCCAATCAGTTTAAAAAAGTTACCGGGCTTTCCCCTTCTCATTTTAAGCAATTGAAGAATAAAAGGCGAAATCCAATAGAAGAAATTGGATTCTTACAGGTTTCTGAATCTGATGAAAAAAGATAAAATGAAAACAACAGAAATTCAAGAAATTCAATACACCAGAAGTTTAATAGAAGCTAGTTTGGATCCATTAGTTACTATCAGTGCTGAAGGAAAGATAACTGACGTCAATGAGGCCTCGATAAATGTTACGGGTATTTCCCGGAAAAATTTGATAAATACTGATTTCTCAAGTTATTTTACAGATCCGAAAAAGGCGCAAGAAGGTTATCTTCAGGTTTTTGAAAAAGGTTTTGTTGCCGATTATCCCTTAACCATAAAACATAAGAACGGGAATTTAACGGATGTATCATACAATGCTTCCGTTTATAAAGATGATAAAGGAACTGTTCTCGGCGTTTTTGCGGCAGCGCGCGATGTTACAAATCAAAAATGGGTAATAGAGTTAAGAAAAGCCAATAAAAAACTTATTTTTCAAAATAAAGAAAAAGAAAAACGTGCGGAAGAATTAATCATTGCTAACAAAGAACTTGCCTTTCAAAATGACGAGAAAGAAAAACGAGCCGCTGAGTTGGTCATCGCCAACAAAGAACTTGCCTTTCAAAATAATGAGAAAGAAAATCGTGCAGCTGAGTTAATCATTGCCAATAAAGAACTTATTTTTCAAAATGAAGAGAAAGAAAAACAAAAAATTGCAAATAAAGAACTTGAAGCATTCAGCGATAAGGTAGAATCAGCTTCTCTATATACTCTAAGTCTTATTGAAGCTAGTCTTGACCCTTTGGTTACCATCAATGCGGAAGGTAAGATCACCGATATGAATGAGGCTTTGGTAAATATTACAGGACTGACGCGTGAAGAGCTAACAGACACTGACTTTCTGGATTATTTTACTGAACCACAAAAAGCACGTGAAGTTTATCAGGAAGTATTTGCAAAAGGTTCTGTTGCCGATTCGCCACTTACACTTCGCCATAAAAATGAAAAGCTAACCGATGTATTATTCAACGGATCGGTTTACAAAGATAAAGATGGAAATGTAGGCGGAGTAGTAATTGTTGCAAGGGACGTTACTGAACAAAAAAGAATTTCAACAGAACTCACCGAAGCAATGGCATTTGCAGAGATGGCAACATTGATTGCTGAAGATGCTAAGCTGAGTGCCGAAAATGCAACACAAATTGCAGAGAATGCCTTAAAATCGAAACAACAATTTTTATCAAATATGAGTCATGAAATCCGTACCCCCATGAATGGGATTATCGGATTTACAAAAGTGCTGTTAAAAACGGATTTGTCAATAAAACAAAAAGAATATTTAAGGGCTATAAAATTGAGTGGTGATGCATTAATCGTACTCATTAACGATATTCTCGATCTGGCAAAAGTGGATTCCGGGAAAATGATATTTGAGAAAATACCATTCAAAATGGTTTCATCCTTATCAACCATTCTCCATTTGTTTGAACTCAAAACTCAGGAAAAAAATTTAAAGCTAGTACAAGAATATGACCATAGAATACCTGATGTATTAGTTGGCGACCCGATGCGTTTGCATCAAATCATTATAAATCTTGTGAGCAATTCAGTTAAGTTTACAAATAAAGGGAAAATCACAGTCAGTGTAAAATTAATAGATGAAGATGAAAAGAGAGTGAAAATTCGATTCGAAGTTTCGGATACCGGTATTGGAATCCTTGAAGATAAAATAGGGAAGATTTTTGAAAACTTTCAGCAGGCATCCAGCGGCACATCGCGTTTGTATGGAGGAACCGGACTGGGACTTGCTATTGTTAAACAATTGGTTGAAGCTCAGGATGGCAGCATTGATGTTAGCAGCAATATTAACGAAGGCTCCACATTTGGTTTCGTTTTAACTTTCTTAAAAACAAAGGCCAATGCCGAAATAGAATCAGAATTAATGAAATTGGATTCAGAAATAACTGATATCAACGTATTGGTTGTTGAAGACATTCCCCTCAATCAATTGTTGATGAGAACACTATTGGATGATTTCGGTTTTGAATGTGATATCGCTGGAAACGGAAAAATAGCCATCGAAAAAATGAAAACCAATTCTTACGATGTTATTTTAATGGACTTGCAAATGCCCGAAATGAACGGATTTGAAGCAACTGATTTTATTCGCAACAAAATGAATTCCGATATCCCCATCATTGCTTTAACGGCAGATGTTACAACTGTAGATTTGGCCAAATGCAAAAGTGTCGGGATGAACGATTATATTGCAAAACCTGTGGATGATCTATTATTGTACAGCAAAATCGTAGGACTTGTAAAAAGAAGTCCCATTGCACCCATAAAATATGCTGAAGATCCTGTAGAAGAAAATTTAAAGATCAAATGCACTCACTTAGATTATTTGATTGCCCGCACAAAAGCCAATCCAATACTAATGATGGAAATGATTTCGCTGTATCTGGAACAAACCCCACCTTTGGTTTTAGCAATGAAAAAAGGTTTGAAGAATAAAGATTGGGATATATTGTATGCAGCAGTGCATAAAATGATTCCTTCATTTTCAATAATGGGTATCAGCGTCGATTTTGAAAATATAGCTAAAAAAGTACAGGAATTTGCCAGTACCCAAAAACAATCAAAAGGAATAGATGAAATGGTTGTAAAACTCGAAAATGTTTGTGAACAAGCATGCGAAGAATTAGAAGCCGAATATAATGCAATTAAAAATTCAAACTAATGATTAAAGATAATAGAATCAAACTATTTCTTGTAGACGATGACGCTTTATTTTTAAAATCTTTGGAAATTGATTTTTTGCATAATGCCGATTTTGATATTGAAACATATGCAACAGGCGAACTTTGTGTGGCGAATTTATCAAACAATCCTGATGTAATTATTCTAGATTATCATCTTGATGGTATTACGAAAGATGCCATGGACGGAATCCAGACATTAGATGAAATCAAAGCGATTAATCCCGATATTCCTGTTGTGATGCTATCGTCTCAGGATAAGATTGATGTGGCGATAGATTGTATGCATCATCACGCGGCCGATTATGTTGTGAAAAGCGAAACTGCTTTTGTGCGCCTTCAAAAAATTATCACTGCTGTTTTGCGATTCAATAAAATGGAAAAGGAATTGAGTTGGTATATGGATCGGATGTAAGCATTAAAATGTGTGAATTACACAACTTATAAATACAATTATGCAACACATACTCCTAATGAGTTCCGTTACTTTGTTTCATCAAAAATATTCATAAACAAATAACTAAAAGATGAAACGAAAAAATGTATTTCTAATCTCAGCAGTATTAATGGTGGGATTAATGACAAGCTGTGAGAAAGACATGGATACCAAATCCTTTGACCAATTATCTAATACAGAAACAAAAGCGGCTGTCATGCCTCAACAGATTGTAAATCTTGGGCTTGCAGGTGAATTCGTTATTCTGTCAAAAACAGGAATTACTAGTGTTTATAAATCGTCTATTTTAGGAGATATTGGAACAAGTCCAATTACAGGTGCTGCTATGACATTAAGTTGTGGGGAAGTGACAGGTTCTGTATTCTCAGTTGATGCTGCAGGCCCAGCTTGCAAAATTACAAGTGCTACCAGATTAGGAATTGCCGTACTTGATATGCAAGCAGCTTACACAGACGCAGCAGGAAGATCTAATCCAGATTACTTGAATTTAGGTGCTGGAACCATTGGTAGTATAACGCTTTTACCTGGTCTTTACAAATGGTCGAGCTCTGTTAACATCCCAACAGATATCACGATTTCTGGTAACTCTACTGATATTTTTATCTTCCAGGTTGCAGGGACTCTAATTATGAGCTCTGCAGTAAGAGTTACTTTAGAAGGTGGTGTTCAGGCTAAAAATATTTTCTGGGTGGTAGCCGGTGCCGTAACTTTCGGAACGACTAGCCATTTTGAAGGAAACATATTGGGCCATACAGGCATTAACATGCAAACCGGTGCTACAATAAACGGTAGAATGTTAGCGCAAACTGCTGTAACTCTTCAAATGAATACAGTTGTAAGACCCTAATATTGTAAGTAAAATTTATCATAAAAGGCGACCCAATGGGCCGCCTTTTTTGTACTTAAGCTTTTGCTAGAGAATCTGCAATTCAAACATAACCGTCACTGTAGAATAATGCCAATTGGCAAGGGCGTCCTGCCAGGACGCCCATACAAATTAGAGACGGCCGGCGATTTTATCCCAATCCACCAATTTCCAGAAATCGGCAATGTAATCGGGACGCGCGTTCATTTTGTCAAGGTAGTAGGCATGTTCCCAAACATCACAGGTCATGATTGGCTTGAGACCATTGCGAAGCGGGTTTCCGGCGTTGCTCTCCTGGATGATTTCCAGTGAACCGTCATCTTTCCTGACCAGCCATGCCCAACCTGATCCAAACAATGTGGCTGCCGCAGTGGAGAACTTCTCCTTGAATTCAGAGATGGAGCCAAAGGATTTGTTCAATGCTTCGAACAGCTTACCTGTTGGATCTCCACCACCCTGCGGCTTCATGCAGTTCCAGTAAAAGGTGTGATTCCATACCTGGGCTCCGTTGTTGAAGAGACCTCCGGAAGCATCTCTGACAATATCTTCCAGTGATTTATTCTCGAATCCGGTTCCTTGTATCAGTTTATTCAGATTGTTCACATAGGCCTGGTGATGCTTGCCATAGTGAAATTCCAGGGTGCGTTTTGAGATATAGGGTTCCAGCGCATCCATTGCGAAAGGTAATTTCGGTAATTCATGTATCATGATATGTAATATTTAAGATTATCTTTTATAGATGCAAATATACGAAATAAATGACTATTTAGATCAAATATAAATTAATTATTTTACTTCTCCTTGAGTGTCTCTATACTTTTCAGGAAAACCGGATCGATGGAGTTGAGAAGAGGGAAGAAGCCTTCATTATCCAGAATATTGCGGCCAATATATGCTTTTAGCATCACCCTTGAACGGGCATCAGATGCTGCAAAATCACTTCCCTCACGTTTTACCCCCTGACTGTCAGCATATTGGATAAGTCCGAGAAACATTTCATCGGTCACCAGGAACTGGTTGTTGAAATCGGCAAAGCTATTGAACCGGTTTAGTTTTTTCCGGTTACGATCTGTATAATCGAAGGCCCAGCGATATAAAAGTCCTTTATTTATGAGTAAGGTATAGTATTTAAGGTTTTCATTTCTCTCCATTGGCACGAAAATATCCGGTACAATTCCACCTCCTCCATATACGATCTTGCCGCCGGGAGTGGTAAATTTCAACGAATCTGCTATCTTGATGCTGTCGGCATGTTCAAGCTCTCCATTCACGATCCTATGGTAGTAGTCGGCATAGTAATCATCTGTACCTCCATTTTCGTAAGGCTTCTGGATGCACCTGCCAGTGGGGGTGTAGTACTTCGCAACTGTCAGTCTAACAGCAGATCCATCCCGCAGGTTCAGCTGCTCCTGGACCAATCCTTTTCCGAAAGAACGTCGTCCAATGATGTTTCCGCGGTCGTTGTCCTGTATGGCGCCGGCTACGATCTCAGCAGCAGAAGCCGACCATTCATCAATCAGCACAATCAACTCTCCGGTTTTGAATAATCCGTGTCCATTGGCAAAGTACATCTCTTTCGGGTGATTTGTACCCTCCGTATAAACGATCAAATCCCTTTTTTTTAACAATTCATTTGCCACATTCACAGCAGCCTGGAGGTAACCGCCTGTGTTGCCCTGCAGGTCGATAATCAGCTTTTTCATTCCCGCTTCGATCAATTCAGCAAGAGCTATATGAAACTCGTCATAAGTAGTAGCTGAGAAGTTATTCAGCCGCATATACCCGATTCCGGGCGACACGATATAGGCGATATCCAGACTATAGGTAGGGATCACATCACGGGTGATGGTAAACTCAATCAATGCCTGGGCTCCTCTCCGGAAGACGGTAACGTCGACCATAGTTCCGGTAGGTCCTTTCAGCAGGCGCATAACATCCGTTGTGGATAGCTTTTTCCCGGCTACATCTTGGGTGTCAACCTTCACAATCCGGTCTCCAGCCTGAATCCCGACCTGTTCTGACGGTCCTCCCGGGATTGGGTTAATAACTGTAATGGTATCTCCCTCCATTCTGAATGAGACGCCAATTCCCTCAAAACTTCCAAGCAGTGGGTCGGTCACAGCATGAAACTCACTTGCAGGAATATACATGGAATGGGGATCCAGCTTTTGCATCAATCCGGTAACCGATTTCTCCACCAGGGTGGTTTTACTGATAGTATCCACGTAGTTGGCTTCAATGTATTCGATCACATTGCCCACCTTATCAGGCTTCCCTGAAAAAGATGGAACGATTCCTCCCGTGAAGTAACTGATGACCAGGCCTAGCACGATTCCTGCCGACAGCACAAGCGCCAGGATCATAGGCAAATACGTAGTTGAACGTTTGTTCTCCATTAGAATAATCTCCGATTTATTCGATTTGCGATTTTTGATTTATTTAAGGATGCCCGATCCTGGATCCTGGATCCTGGATCCTAGATCCTGAATGCTTCCTTTCATCACCCCCATCACCCCCATCACTCCCATCACCGTGTTTTTACAAACGTGTAATCAACCACAACTGCCAATAATGCACCAACGAAGTAGCTGAGCAGATCTGTCAAATCGAATGTATTCCCAAGTACAAAAGCTCCGATTGTGGTGTTCCTGATTTCATCAATCCAGGGAGCATGATAGAGCTGGGTAAGTTCATCCAGGGCTAAGATCAGACAGGTCCAGAAAAACCTGAAACTGAAGGAGCGTTTCAGGGAAAAGAGTGCAATCAAATAGTAGAGAGCAAAAGCCCACATCGCATCTCCGGCATAGTTGCCTGTGTCCTCGGGCAGAATGGTTCCGTAAATCCGGGACAGGATCCCCAGGCAGACTGCCACAACGATTAAAATCAGGTAATTGATAATCTGGCTGGTATTTTTTGCCTTCATGTGGAAAAAAATTGACACATTTGTTTAACAAAAGTACTGAAAATATGGCTACAACCCCGTTTTCCCGTTGCATCATGATTCTCCTACTGCTTGCAATCCTGCCCCTCTTCCCGAAAGCACAGGAGCAGATTCTCCCGTTTGAAAACTCACACTTCGACACCATCGAAGGGTTCTCCGTTCATTACCGGACTTGGAATGGGGATCTGGAGAAGCCGGCAGGCAAGGTGTTTTTTGTGCACGGTTTTGCCGGTTCCACAATTTGTTTCCGAAATCTCTATGATACGTTGGCATCTCTGGGGTATACTGTTGTGGCGGCAGATATCCCCGGGGCAGGATATAGCTCACGCAGCCTTGATTTCAACCAGTCGCACAGTCACAGGGCCAGGTTTTTATGGAAATTATTGGACAGGATCGACGATGAGGGACGATACGACCATAACGACCGTAACGACCGTGACGATCGTGACAATCGTGGCAATGCTGGCAATGATGGCAATGGTGGCAATGATGGCAATGGTTCCTGGATCCTGGTGGGTCACTCCATGGGTGGAGGCGCTGCTGAAGCGATGGCGATCCTTCATCCTGAACAGACGAAGGGCTTACTTCTGATTGCAGGTACTATTTTCAGGAAGACAAATAACATGAACAGGAATACGATGTTTATGATGAGGCAAAAACAGGTAAAAAATTTTATGGTCTCATATGCCGACAGGAACCTTCTCACATACAAGCGATTCTACAAATTGTTGAAAAGTGCCTATGGCCGCCTTCCTGATTCTACTGAGGTTATGAGATACCTCATCCCACTGGAAACAGAAGGTTCGGCTGAAGCGTTGATCAACATCTATGTGAACAACAGAGAGAAGGAGAGGTTGGATGCAAGAACCCTGACTGAAGTCCCTGTCATGGCTATCTGGGGGACGAAAGATAAGTGGGTTTCTCTTCGAACTTCGAGGATCAACTTCGGTGTATTCCCGAAATTTGAACTGGTGAAAATAAAAGGGGCGGGACACATGCCGATGGAGACCCATGTTCAGCAATTTATCCCACCCTTTCTGGAGTTTTTAACAGGGAGATAACCATGCCAGTATTACGGAAAAAAAAAGAGGCTGTTTCAAAAGTTTGTTCCTCGCAAAGACGCGGAGAAATTCGCAAAGGACGCAAAGATTATACTATTGTGTATGAATACTTTGCGATCTTAGCGCTAGCCTTGGCGACTTTGCGTGAGACTTTTTTGTTTTTGAGACAGCCCCTACACTATTAGGGTTATTTTTTTTCAGGTTCGGTTGCCGGCTTCTCTTTGTTCAGCATAAATTTAATCGGTAAGTTGAAAGAAACTCTCTCCGGTTTGCCATCCTGGGTTCCCGGAGTCCAATTCGGCATCGATTCAATAACACGTAAAGCCTCTTCGTCACATCCGCCTCCGATACCACGGAGGATCCTGGCATTGGTCACAGAGCCATCTTTTTCCACAATAAAGGTGACAAACACTCTTCCCTGGATGCCTTCAAGTTTTGCTTTATCTGGATACTTGATGTTTTTATTAAGGTAACTATACAGTTCAGCATCCCCGCCTGGGAAACCGGGCATCTTTTCCACTACCGGGAAAATGGAATCTTTTTTTGTCGTGGTGTGTTGTTTTACTTTTGTTTGCGGAGCAGCAGTATCTGATTTTTCTGTTTGTGCCTTAGTCTCTTTAGGTGTGAGGTAAATAGAAGAGGCTGATGAGAAAAAAGCAAGTGTGAGAAAAAGAGCCGGCAGGACAAAGATGAATTTCATCCTTGCAGCCTTTCTGGAGCGTGATTTTGTCATCATGATCATACGTTTTTTAATGAGTGATACATTGAAATTATTGGTAAGATTATTTATTTGTTTCCCAAGCGTTTGATCGAAAATCAATTGTTGATACTCTCTCATAGTGAAGCCAAACTTCATCACTCCCTCGTCGGCAAGAAATTCATGCAGGCTTTTCAACGATCGCTGGAGGAGCCATACAAAGGGGTTGAACCATTGGACGATAGTCAGTATTTCAATCAGGATCAGATCTATAGAATGGTATTGGCGGATATGAACTTGTTCATGTTGCAGAATAGCCTCAAGTTGTTCATCTTCGCTGAGCTCCCTCTTAATATAAATCATATTGAAAAAGGAGAAGGGTGAATATCCTTTATCTACAAAGACAAGCCGCATGCTTTCCCGTTGGGTTATTCCATTCTTATGGATGACCAGCCAGAGTTGGAGCAACTGGATCAGGAATCGGAGTGAAAAAATGACAACCCCTGTCAGGTAAACGATTCCAATTGCTTCTATCCAGCTTAGATGGCTGGCAGTAAGCGTTTCGATTTTCTCAGGTGTGATCAATACCGGCTCGAGGAAAATCATGACAGGGGTCATTGTGCCGGAGGTGAGCAACCGGAATGAAAAGAGTGGAATGATCAGCGAAAAGAGGGCCGTCAGAATCAGGTATATCCGGTTGATGGTAAAGAAGGTATCTTTACTCAGGAACAACAAGTAAACCGTATAGAGAGCTACCAGGCAAACCGACGATTGGATCAGGTATCGGAACAGTTCATTCATGGCCTTCGGATTTTTGTTTCCTGATCTCTTCACCGATAAGTTTCTGGATGGCTTCAAGCTCCTCAATAGAGAGCGACTCCTCTTTCGTAAAGAACGAAGTCAGGGATTTGTAGGAGTTTCCAAAATAGTTTGTAACCATGCTTCGGAAGTATGATTTCGTATAATCCTTCTTGGAGATGAGAGGAAAATAGACATGTGTTCGTCCGAAGGCTTTATGGTCGATAAACCCTTTCTGTTCCAGTATCCGGATGATGGTTGAAACCGTGTTGTAGGCGGGTTTTGGTTCCGGGAAACGCTCCAGCAGGTTGTGGACCACTCCTTCGCCGAGCTCCCAGAGTATCTGCATTACCTCTTCCTCGGCCCGTGTGAGTTCACGCAGCTGGTCTTTGATCATTCGTGGTGTCATAGCGATAAATTTTATCCTGCAAACATACAACTAAAAATATAGTTATACAACTAATAACTTAATTGTTTGTCGGGAAAATTGGTGGATTCATCGAAAACAGTATCTGCTGCGGGGGAGGGGTGGGGGGGATTGTTGACCGTGTGAAAAACATAAGAGACTGTTTCAAAAGTTTGTTCCTCGCAAAGACGCGGAGAATTTCGCAAAGGACGCAAAGATTATATTATTGTGTATGAATACTTTGCGATCTTAGCGCTAGCCTTGGCGACTTTGCGTGAGACTTTTTTGTTTTTGAGACAGCCTCTTATGAAAATTTGACTACCACAGAGCGTTATTTTGCGGCATTCATGTTGTCGAGGACATCCATTACTTCACGAACTGCTTTCGCGGAGGCGTGGACAAGAGCCATCTCATCCTTATTCAGCTTCAGTTCAATGACCTCTTCAATTCCTGCTTTACCTAATTTAACCGGCACACCCAGGTAGATATCATTCACACCATATTGTCCCTGAAGCCAGGTACAGCATGGGAAGATCCGTTTCTGGTCTTTTACAATGGCTTCAACCATTTGGGCAGCAGCTACTCCTGGTGCATACCATGCAGAGGTTCCAAGCAGGTTCACGATCTCTGTCCCGCCTTTTTTCGTCCTGTCCACAATAGCATCCAGTTTTTCTTTATCAACCAGCTCAGTAACCGGGATGCCACCAACAGTGGTATACCTCGGCAGCGGAACCATCGTTGGGCCGTGTCCACCCATCAGGATAGATTGAATATCCTTTGGTGAACAATTAAGTTCGGTAGCTAAAAAGGCACCGTATCGTGCTGTATCCAGGATCCCGGCCATACCAAAGACCTTCGAAGAATCAACACCTGCTGTAAGATAGGCACAATAGGTCATCACATCGAGAGGATTGGAGACAACAATCAGGATCGTATCCGGAGAATACTTCATGATATTTTCAGTGCAGGTTTTTACAATTCCTGCATTGATGGAGATCAGGTCGTCGCGTGTCATTCCCGGTTTCCTGGGAACGCCGGCTGTAAGCACGACAACATCGGAACCCGCTGTCTTGCTATAATCATTGGTATAGCCAACTACCCGTGTATCAAACTGGTCAATGGGTGACATCTGCCACATATCCAGCGCTTTTCCCTCTGCGAGATTCTCTTTGACATCAATCAGAATCACTTCATTCACGATGTCTTTGTGCGCGATCGCATCGGCGCAGGTGGCACCAACCAGTCCTGCACCTACAACTGTTACTTTCATAGGTTTTACGTTTTTATAGTTAATTATTTCATTCCTGCTTTTTTCTTGTAGCCTTCAAGAGTGAACGACGACGGCCTTTCGATATTTAAGCCGATAGCGCGGTCCCACAGCAGGGAAGCCAATACTCCCAGAGCTCTGGAGACACCGAACATCACTGTGTAGAAAGGGGCTTCCTTGATGTTGTAGTGCATCAGCAATGAACCGGAATAGGCATCAACATTCGGCCATGGATTCTTGATCTTGCCAATGGAACCTAAAATCGGTGGAACCACTTCATAGAGATCATTCACGATCTGAACAAAGGTATCTCCCTTGGCATACTTGGCGGCAAACTCCCTCTGAGCCTCAAAGCGTGGGTCTGTTTTTCTCAGAACGGCATGTCCGTATCCGGGAATAACACGACCGGAAGCAATGGTCTTTTCACAGAAATCGTGGATTTGCTGTTTCGTTGGGGCCTCGGTTCCGAGCTCTTTAATCATAACCCTGATCCAGGCAATCACCTCCTGGTTGGCATATCCGTGAAGAGGTCCGGCCAGGCCGAGCATACCGGCTGCATAGGAGTAGAATGGATTGCTTAAAGCAGAACCAACAAGGTGAGTGGTATGAGCTGAAACATTTCCTCCTTCATGGTCGGCATGGATGGTGAGGTACAATCTGAATAATTTGTAGATCTCAGGATCATCATATCCCATCATGTGAGCCAGGTTGGCTGACCAGTCGAGGCTTGGATCGGCCGGGATATGGTTTCCATTGTGGAAATGTTTCCGGTAGATGTAAGCGGCAATCAATGGCAACTGGGCCAGAAAATTCATGACATCCTCATAGGTAGAATCCCAGTAATCTTTTTTCCCGACACCCGAGTTGTATGCTTTCACGAATTCTGATTCGGTGGCAAGCGCCAGGATACCGATTGCAAAATCGGCCATAGGTGCAGAATCAAGAGGTGTGGAGTCAAGGACCTTCTTAACATGATCGGGAAGGACAGCCCGTTTCTTCCAGTCAGCACCAAGTTCTTTAACATCCGCCATGGTAGGAAGTTCATCGAGAAGCATCAGATAGAACAATCCTTCAGGCAGTGGTTCATCATCGGCGCTTAGTTTGGGAAGCTTTTCCTGAAGCTCAGGGATGGTGTATCCACGGAACCGGATTCCCTCCTGGGGATCAAGTTTCGATGTAAGTGTAAGTAAAATCGGCAACCCCTTCATCCCACTGATCATGGATTCGATGGTGACTTTTCCGATTTCGACATCTCCATACTCTTTGAGAAGAGTTTTGACTTCGCCGGCAACAGGTCCTGCTTTTTCGGCGAATTTCTTTTTTAATGAGCTCATGATTGAATAATTTTAAAAATTAACGTTAGGTATAGGTTTAGGTTATTGGTGTCTATTTCCACTCAAAATTAGTTAATTGATTCACAAAATACAACTATTTTCCTCAGTTTTAGACTGTTAGTTAATTAACAATAAACTTTTGTTTAATAACAGGGGTTTCAACGAATCACATCGTTAAATCTAGATGTAAAAATATGAATTAAATCTCACTTTCGCAAGGTGCTGTTAAAAGTTTATCACGAACAATGAATACAATAACTCTTGTATCTTTGCGAAGATTCAGAAGATGACATCGTTGGAAACTTCAACTACAGAAAATATTCATTTTGAAATCAGGACAAAAGCACAATTCGAGTTGCTTTTCAACACATGGTACAGCAAGCTTTGTTCCTATGCAAACGGATTTCTTAAGGACATTGACGCCTCGGAAGAGATTGTTCAGGAGGTGATGCTTAAGATCTGGATCAACCGTGAGAAGCTGGAGATCACCTCTTCTATTCAGGGCTATCTGTTTCGTGCTGTTCGTAACGGGTCTCTTAACCTGTTGAAGCATGTCAACATCAGGGAGGAGTATAAAACCTTTAAGGAGAGGGAAGATTCCACACTGCAGCGATCCCATGAGGAGGAGATGATGGTGTCGGAGCTGGAGGTAAAAATCAGGAAAGCGATAGATAGCTTGCCGGTAGAACGCCGCCGGGTATTCATTATGAGCCGGTACGACGGAATGACCTATCGTGAAATTGCGGAAAATCTGGGCATCTCGGTTAAGACAGTTGAAAACCAGATGAGTAAGGCATTGAAGTTTTTACGGGAAGAGCTGGCTGAATACCTCCCTTTCCTGTTGTTACTGTTTAATATTATGGAAAACTGATCCCTCAGGTAGGGGTTTTCCTGTTGTGAGTTGTCATTGGAATACAAAGGGATGAACCAAAACAATCATATT
>ERZ889078.1215-NODE-1215-length-20882-cov-20.832141_pt1 | contig 20882 bp, 18 predicted proteins | sample MGYA00521266_ERZ889078 | MGnify/ENA primary metagenome ERZ889078 (study PRJEB32303, sample SAMEA104408618) | aquatic metagenome | biome: Brackish water; feature: Pelagic; material: water | place: Baltic Sea | collected 2014-06-16T06:34:00 | depth 76,534 m ...
GTTTGCCATGAATTGGTTTGACGTTTTTGTTCTTAACGCCTTTGGAACCGCCTCTCGCGCAAATGGTGCATAACACTTTGTAATCTTTCAATTATAACTCCTCTCGCTTTATCATGTCTATTAGTTTTACGATTTTAAGTCCTTCTTCAAAACCGCAAACGTCTTTAGCGTCGCCGCTGAGTATGGCTTTGTGCATGTTTACGTATGTGTGGTTTTTGTCCACTATTGGCGAATCCAGCAAAACGCTTTGATTGGCGTTTACGTCATAACTTAGGAGTCTATTGTTTATGAGGTCGGCTTCAACGCTTCTCTCTTTTGTATGGATAATCAATCTTCTTATCGGCGTTTTACTAAGGTAATCCATGGTGACGTTGAGAATTGTTTTTTTGTCGGTGACCATAATCGCCGTAAAAATATCGTCCGAATCTATCTCCAAATCGCTAACTTTGACGCTTATCGACTCCATCTTGATAACATCGCCAAAGAGCCAAGTGGAGTAATCCAACTCATGACTTAAATCTCTTAAAACTCCACCACCTTGATTAGCATGAGCGCTGTACGACTTTTTATAATCTTGTTCTGGTCGCCATGAAGGGAGGTATTGTCCGCAAATCACGTTCGCGTAGTATACTTTTTGAGTACTTAGCAGCTCTTTTAATTTTTGTAAAATATGATGAAATCTTAGGTTATACGCGGTAAATATTTTATTGTTTGTCTCAAACCGTTCATGAGCTCTATCGTAGAGCGGTTTTTCAACGAGTATATTTTTAAAATTCACTTTTGAGCAAATGTAGGTTAACTGCTCATAATGTTTTACGGTTACGCTTGAGATGATAAAATAATCGTAAATTTCCAAATTTTCAATGTCAGCCAAATTTTTATACGTCGCTTGGTTCGCCAGCTCTTGACGACTCACTACGTCGATGGAGGAAACAGCGTCAAAACCTTTTAAAATCTCAAAATGCCTTTTGCCGATGGAGCCGTATCCGATTATGAGAACTTTCAATTAAAACTCCTATCGTCGATTAACATTCGACTCTGTTTCTGCCGCTGTTTTTGGCTACGTAAAGCTTTTCGTCGGCTTCTTTTATCGTGTCTAAAATCTTACGTCGCTCATCGTGAAGGGCGCATCCAAAGCTGCATGTGAGAGCGCCGACATCTTTAAAATGATAATCCTCAATCGCCTCCCTTAAATGTTCCGACATCTCTTTAAGGGCGCTTTTTTGATTCGTTTCGCAAATGATGATGAACTCTTCGCCGCCCCATCTGATTATTTTGTCATGCGCTCTCGTATGTTTTTTGACCAAGGACGCCACTTTGTTTAAGACGTAGTCGCCAACGTCATGTCCATAAGCGTCATTTACTTTTTTAAAGTGGTCTATGTCGAAAAAGATGACGCCGCTTCCGACGTTTCGACTATGGCGTTTTTCGAGTATTTTGTTTACGTATTTAGCAAAGTAAACCCTATTGTAAAGACCGGTCAAAGCGTCTATCGTCGCTTCTTTCGTTAGTTCCAACTTCTCCACCATGCTGTCGCTGACGTCTGTAAACGTGACGACGTAGTCGTCCTTTTCATATGAGTTTATGGACACTGAAAACGCGTGAGCGGATGACTCCTCGTTTAACATGGAGACGACTCTTTGTCTGCCGCTGAGATTGAGAAGACTCTCTATCCAGTTCTCTTCATTTTCTTTGACTTTGCCAAGATGGAAAAAGTTGCCATGTTCGACAAACCTCTCGCAAATGCAATTGTAGCGTTCTTTGAAACGTTCCAAATCTTCATAGCCAAAGAACTCTAAAAACGTTTTGTTGGCGAACTTCAACGTTTTGCCGTCAGTCAAGACGACTATGGAGTTTTGAGTGTCGACAAATTTTTGCAGTTTGTCTTTGTTTTTCTGTTGGGTAATGTCGATGATGTAGCCTATAAAATATTTGATGGCTCCCGACGCGTCTTTTTGAGTGACGGTATAGTCGATGATCCATTTTACTTCGCCTGATTTGGTGAGAACGCGATAGGGGTCATGTTTTAAAAAGTCGAGGTTGTTTTCTATCACGTCGCCAACCTCTTCTTCGACATGCGCGATGTCGTCTTTATGAACGCAAGACGCGTAAACGACTTCGTTGTTTAAAAATTCCTCTTTCTCGTATCCAAAGAGTTTGTCGACGTTGTCTGAGACGTACTCTATGCTCCAAAGTTCATCGTTGTTCCATTTAAAAAGTATCGAGTCGCCCTTGTCAAACAGCGACAAGAGGTTCTTCTGCTCATTTAAGAGACTTTCGGCTTTTTGTTTGGCTTGTTCGAGATTTATCAACGTGGCGTTTATTTTGCGCCGTGATTTTCTGGCGAACAAAAAACCTATTTCAAGAGTCAAAAACGTTGCAATCGCCATGATCGCTCCATAACGAGACAGAGCGCTGGTGAATTGAGCGTATTGTTGCGTGACGTTTACGAGATAGAGCGTGAACCCGAGATTGTCGCCCGAAACGTCTTTGAGGACGTTTTTATGGCTTATGTAAGTTTGCTCGCCAAGCGAGACCCAGCTAAATTCATCCTCGCCATTCATAAGCGAATCGAAGTTTTTTGGAATGGCGGCCGTTTTATACGCGACGTATTGGCTATGCGTTTTATGGACGTCTTTTAGTCGTCGCCGCACAAATTCAGGCGAATCGTCAATGACGGATTTGTTGATGGCGAAGTAGATTTCAATCCCAAGTTCATGGCTAAGAGAGTCTATCACTTTGTCAACTTCTTTGCCCAGCTCCAAATAACCCAACAGCTCTCCATCGACGATCCATGGCTGAACCACTCTTAGAGTGTAGTTCTTTTTGAGACCAAACTCAAGCCCATGAAACGGAGCCAACGTCTCTTTCGCTTTTAAAAAAGAGTAACGATTGATAACGTCGGAATGCTTATCCTTGTCATGAACTCTGAGAAACGCTTCTGCGCTTGGTTTGATGAAGTAAAAATGGGTGACGTCGTCGTTGGCGTTGAGATGATCAAAAATTGGTTTTGCCGCTTCATACAGCTTTTCGCGGTCGCCGCTTTTAAACAAATCTTGCAACTCTTTTCTATCTTTTATCAGCTCCAAGTAGCTAGCGATTTTCTTCGCTTCGCTGTTGGCGTACTCGTCAAACCGTTTTTCATATTTGGGAATGTGAAAAAGCGCGTTCCTCTCGATACTCCTAATTTGAAAATAGTAGTTGCTCACCAAACCCAACGATCCCAAGAGGATTACGCCTACGAATAATTGCATATATAAATTTATATTTTCAATTGTCTTCATCAAATCCCCTATATTTTCTAATTATACATGTCGCTCGCTGTAATCAAAGCGTTTGTTCTAGAGGCATTCCAATGTAATAACCTTGCGCGTAGTCTATGCCCAACTCTTTGACGATTTCGTATATCTCTTTGGAGTGAACGAATTCTGCGACCGTCTTTTTGCGCAATTTTTGCGCGAAAACGATTATCGTCTCCACTATGAGCCTCGCGTTGTCGTCTTTGTCCATGTTTTTGATTAAAGAGCCGTCGATTTTCATAAAGTCCGATTTTATGGTCGTCATGTGCTGAAAGTTCGCGTATCCGCTTCCAAAGTCGTCAATGGCTATGTTGGCTCCACAGGCGTATACTTCCTTGGTGAAACTGAGAATCGCCGCCTCGTTATCGTGCTCTTGCGTTTCGAGTATTTCAATGGTCAAGCGAGGGGCGACTCCATACTCGTCAATTTTTAAAAATAAAAACTTTCTCGTTTTTTCGTTGAGAATGTCGCTAAAAGAGAGGTTGAGACTAAAGGAGTATTCGCTATGTTGAAAATACGCGAACGTCTTTTCAATCATAATTTCCGTTATTTGAGCATAGAGCTTTATTTTTTTGCTTATCTCCAAAAAGGCGTACGGAGAGAGGATTTCTCCATCCTCTCTCTTCAACCTTACCAAAGCTTCGTACTTGTCGATCGCGCCGGTTTTTAGATTTAGCAAAGGCTGAAAATATGGAATAAACTTGTCTTCGCTGATAGCTTGTCTAATGACGTTGGCCATTTTGATGTTTTCTTCGTAACGCTGGCTAAGAGCGGGATCTTCGTCAAAGATGAGATACTCTTTGCCCGATTTTTTGGCGAGCTTTAGCGCCATGTCCGCGTTTACGAGACCGGTTTTGTTCTTGTTGATGGAAGCGGCGGCCACGGTAATCGTGATATGAATTAAATTTCCATTGATGGAGAGTTCGTTTTTTTCCATGCGTTGGACGCATTCGACTATTTTCTCTCCAATAACGTCTTTATCGTGAGACATGTCGGCGATAATGGCGAACTCGTCGGATGGAAGCTTGAACAATTCGAAATTGCTTTCCTTGGAGACGTCGTTTAAGTTTTGGGATAGGTGTTTGAGCGCTTTGTCCCCAATCTCATGCCCGTAAAAATCGTTTATCGAAGTGAAGTCGTCGATATTTATCAAAAATATCATTTTTCCCATGCTCTCCTCAAGTCTTCTAATGAGACTCAACCTGTTTGGCAATCCTGTCAATTTGTCGAAATACGCTTGTTTGTATATGTAATCCGAACTATCTTTAATCCTTCTCTCCAAGTTGTCGTTTAGCTCGGCCAACTCGCTTGAAACTTGATTCGCCAAATTGGAGATGGCGTGCTCGGCTCGCGCCGTATAGTTTGAAGGATTTTCAGGGATTTTTTTCATGGATTTGAGCATTGGTTTTTTCGTTTCGCTCAGAGCCAAAAGAGTCATAGTTTCGTTTAAGAGCTGATTGCCGCTCTGCGCGTGAAAAAACTCTCCGTAAGTGAAAAATCCCGACACGCTCCCCAAAATATTTAATATTCGCAATTCGTCCGCGACGTAATCTTTCATAAATTGACGTCTCGCCATGCAGGAGTAGATGAAAACCGCTTCGGTTTCGTATTCCATGTCGTCAATCATGTTTCCAACATGATAATGGCTATTGTGCAAAATTTTCTCTATGTTGCCAAGACCAAAGCTTACTTCGGTTCCCTCGGGAACGTTGCCGGCGAACGTTAGCGAACCGTCATTGTGCCTAAGCAACGCCGAGCGACCGATCAAAACGCCGTTTTTTTGAAACACGAGAGGAAATTCCACTCCGACTTGCGGTAGTTGATTTGCGAGTTCTTGACCAAAATATTTCGCGTAAACGGCGACTGGAGACAAACCGTCTATCTCGTACACTCGATTTTTTATCGCTTTGGTAATTGTTAGTTTTTTGCCTATCGGCGTCCAGTCAAAGGCGTATTTTGTCGAAACGTTTAAATGAGCGTTGCACAAAGAGACGCCGACCGCTCCCGAGGAGGTAAAATCGTATTTGGTAAAAACGTAGGTTTTTCGCATCTGTCCATTGTCCGCGGCCATGCCGCCAGAAAGAGTCGCGTTTGGAGCGACGCTAGAGACGCCGTTGGCGTACTCTTCGCCGTTTGTTTGGGTGCCGTCGGTAAAGCTGATAATCACTTTCAAATCGTCCGCGAGCAATGCATACGCTAACGCCTGACCAACCCTAAAACTATTGTGGGCGCACGCTTCGTTTTTTATGAGCGAGGAGTTTAAAACCGTACTCTCGAAACATGTAAACGTCGCAACGCTTTTAGTTGCGACGTAAAAATTCAGACCATCTATGGCGCCATCCGTAGTGGCTCCGATTAAAGTCGATTCAGGATAATTTTTTTGGAAGAATTCTTGAATTTCCACTATTTTCTCTTCATCCGCTTGCGCGCAAAAAATCTGTATGAGAGTGGATGAAGAGTCGATTGAAGAAGAGTCCATCAAGGCTTCGAGTTCATCAACGTTCACAAAAGAAAGAGTAAAATTTTTCATGACGTATTCTAACATAAATTATAAAAAATAAAGTTTTTTCTTTAAGGTTATTTTACCTACAACATAAACATAGTATGGATTTGACACGCATGGCAATCACGACATCGCCAATGACGTTGTTTTTGTGATTGGTTCCGAATTTGGCCGTTGTCTGGAGAGATAGAAGATTTGAGCCTGTTTTCCTAAGGACGAACGCGGTTCAAACTCCCAGCTTTTAAAAACCCGCTAACGGTCGCGCATTCGACGACGACGCTGGAACTTCCGACAAAACTATTCGCCTTTACAATCGCTCCGCCGTTGACGATTGCTCCTGTCGAAACGTGCGTGTGATTTTCTATGACGCAGTCATGTTCGCATAACGCTTTTGTGTTGATTATGCAGTTTTTTCCCACTTTGGCGCAAGCGTTGAGCAACGCGTGGTGCATGATTACCGTGCCTTCGTCGACGCTTGCGCGTTTGGAGACGTAGGCTAGAGGCGAGACGACGACGGGAAGGGCGTAACCGATCTCTTTTAGGAGCGTAAAGAGTTTGACTCGAATCGCGTTTGATTTGACATGTCCGACCGTTATGACCGCGTGTTGAAACTTTTTGAAAAGCTCTTGCAAGTCGTCGTCGCAGCCTATCACTTCATAGCCCAAGACGCTCGTTCCAATAAGCTCTTTTTTGTCGATGATTCCCGCGATGGAGTACTTTCGCTCTTGTTCTATCACGTCTATGACGGATTTACAGTGTCCGCCGCCGCCAAGGAGTAAAACGGCTATCATCTATTTTTTGGAGTTTTCTATGTAATAACTGTAGATGACGTGATTTAAAATCATATGCATGTCTTCAACCAAACCATACTCGTCATTTTTGCTAGGAACGTGAAAGTTTATGTCGGATTTCTCTTTTAATATTCCTCCGTCAAAGCCAGTGACCCCTATGATTTTCGCGCCGATTTTTTTGGAGTATTTGACGGCTTTGGTGATGTTTTTTGAATTGCCGCTGCATGAGATGGCGATTAAAATATCATCGGGAGTTATTCTATCTTTGAGTTGCATATAGAAGATGTTTTTATACCCTATGTCGTTTGCCAAAGCGCTGCAAACGGGAGTGTTGTCGCTCAAACTCTCAACGTCGAAACTTCTAATCTTTCTGCGACGAAGTCCCGCGCCCAAATCGTTGACCATGTGCGAAGCGGTCGCCGCGCTTCCCCCGTTTCCTATGACGTATATCTTGCCTTTGAGGCTTTCCAAAGCGTTTAGAATCTCCGAGATCGCGTCAACGTCTGTTTCTTGTAGAGTCGATATTAATTGATTTATATACTTTTTAGCAAATTTTTTCACTTTTCAATTACCTTAAAGAGAATATATAGTATCTTATCCAAAAATTTTTAACATAAAGATTAATTATAATGAATGAACATGAAGACACCTACTTTTTTAGTAGAGACGAAGCCCTTCAAGTAGCCACGCGACAGAACAGATTTGACAACGATGAAAAGCTTCAGGCATGCTACTACGACGGCGAAAAAATAGAGTCTGATTTGGTGAATTTAATCCATTTGCCCGTAGACAATTTAGTAGAAGATTTGGCAAGGGGACGATTTAGGTTGCCAACGAAAGTGGACTTAAATGGTTTGGAATTATCGAGTAGAGTTAAGATTGACATAACTACAAATTTTAATATGTCGCTTTTTAAAGTGAGAGAATATAGAAATCAATACAACCAAGGCTATTTAAAAAGTTTAAAAACTGCAATACTTGATTTTAATGAACCACTCAGGTTTTACCTTTCGGCAAGCGTAACGACGCAAGTGATGCGATACGTTTCCAAAGATATTGCTAACATTCTAGAAGAAGCTGGTCATGAGGTTATGTATGATTTGTATCTTGGCATTGAAGACGTAAGTTGCTTGAAAAATATTAATCAATTCAATCCGCATGTGACAATAAATATAAATCATTTAAATAATAGCTATTTAAATGACGAGTGTTTTAATTTTGTTTGGTTTCAAGATCCCATGCCAGTGATGTACAATTCTGACAAAATTCACTTAAGGGAAAGAGATTTCATCTTCTCATATACAACTTTATTTACAAAACTTTTGATTAACAAGGGAGTTGATAAAAATCAAATCTTTAAACAATACGTCTTTCCCGTAGATACAAAATCATTTTTTAATAATGAAAATATAGAAAGATCTAGAAAAATAGTTTTTGTTGGGTCATTTTACCAACCATCTTCCTATTCAAAACATGTAAATAAAGATATTGACATGGAACTAAGGCAAGTGCTTGAATCTGGAAATATGTTGAGTTTTGAGACTCTAAAATCTATATTTAACAAGCATAACGTATACATAGATAGTGATGAGGAGAGTGTATACTTTAATCTTATACAACAAGGATATAATAGAAATATATCGGTAGAATGGTTATGCGAGAAGCATGAAATTGATCTTTATGGATACAATTGGGAAATATGTCTAAATGAAAACATAAGGAAAAATTTTAAGGGAAGTATAGAAAAAGCAAAACTTAATAATCTATATAATAGCGCTAAATATGTTTTAGCGGCTTCTGGACAAGTCATTAACACTCAACGATTAGGAGAAATGGCTCATGCGGGGGCTATACCCGTCATATATGACTCTAGGGGTCTAACAGATGAAGATGAAACTTGGGAAGACGAGTGTTTGTATTTTAAGACAAAAGAAGAGCTAGAGTATATACTAGATAATAATATTAAACCAAAGAAATACATGAGTAAAAGAATGTTGGAATACTTCACATATGATAATTTTTTTAAAATTATTTTTGAACAAATAAATATAAAGTTGACGAAATGAAAGCAATAGTTACGGGTGGCGCAGGGTTTATCGGGTCTCATATGGTTGATTTGCTGGTTGCGAATAATTATGAAGTTCTAGTAATAGACAATCTTGCGAATGGTCGTTTAGAAAATATAGCGCATCACAAAGAGAGAGTGAAATTTATTCAAGCTGACATTGGCGATTATGAAGTTTCACTTGATTCGCACTTTGAAGACGTAGATTATGTTTTTCATTACGCGGCGCTTGCCGACATAGTTCCTTCCATAAACAATCCACTGAAATACCATAGAGCAAACGTAGATGGAACGGTTCGAGTTTTAGAAGCGGCTAAAAAGAGTAAGAATCTTAAAAAATTCGTATACGCGGCCTCTAGCTCATGTTATGGAATTCCAGAAATTTATCCTACTCCAGAATCAAGTCCCATAAAACCAGAATATCCTTACGCCCATACAAAGACGGTTGGCGAGCAATACGTCATGCATTGGGGACAAGTATATGACATGCCCGTGGTGTCTATGAGGTTTTTTAACGTTTATGGAGTGCGACATCGAACTAGTGGAACTTATGGAGCTGTTTTTGGGGTATTTTTGGCTCAACTTTTAAATAATAAACCCTTAACGATAGTCGGAGATGGAAATCAAACAAGAGATTTTACATACGTGACGGATATAGTCGAAGCTTGTTACATGGCTAGTCAAAGCGATATTAGACAAGAGATTTTTAACGTTGGAAGCGACAACACTTATAGCGTTAACCATTTGGTCGATTTACTTGGTGGGAAAAGACAATACATCCCAAAAAGACCAGGCGAACCGGATAGTACGTACGCGGACATTTCTAAGATAAAGTCCGTTCTTGGATGGACGCCAAAAGTTAGTTTTGAAGATGGCGTTAAAATCATGCTCGAAAACATAGAGCAGTGGAGAGAAGCTCCAGTGTGGGATGAGAGCAGCATAGAAGAGGCCACTAAAGATTGGTTTGAATGTTTAGGAGAGAAAAAATGAATTTACTTGACGGGCATAAAATAAACTATCATACCAAAGAAATATCCGATATGTTTGAGGGGAGACTAGAAGCCCCAATCTATGTGGAGATTTCCCCAACTGGAATATGTAATCATAAATGCTTGTTTTGCCATTACAATTACCTCGGACATGAGGGCAAATTTAAAAAGGGCAAAATACTAGAACTGGTCAGGGAGCTTGCCGAGATTGGAGTGAAATCGGTCGTATTCGCCGGAAATGGCGAGCCAACTCTTCATGTTGACACTATAGAAGCAATTCAGTTGGCGAAAAGCTTAGGTCTTGACGTGGCGATGAGCACAAACGGGGCTTTGTTAAAAGAAGAACATTTTGATATTTTAGCGAAAAATTTAACTTGGATTCGATTTTCTTTTAACGCGGGAAGCGAAGAAAATTACGCTCACGTTCATCAGACGAAAAGTGACGACTGGCATAAAGTCATTGAAAATATAAAGAAGCTAAAAGAGGCGAAGACGCGCTTAAAAAGCGACATTACAATCGGTTCGCAATTTGTTCTAATCCCGGAAAATAAAGAGTACGCGTTGGAACATGGACAAAGGTTAAAGGATTTGGGCGTTGATTATTTTAGCGTGAAACATTTCTACGATCATTCTCACAATGAATTTGAAGTGAAGGAAGTCATTTCCGAAGAGTTCATAGAGTCTTTGTCTAAAGAAGCGGAAAAACTCAATAGCGATAATTTTAACTTTTTAGTGAGAAGCACGAAAAACTTGTCTTCCAAAAGAGTCTATACGAAATGTTATGGTTTAGAATTTATAGTGTTTATAGATGAAAATGGAGACGTTTATAGCTGTTTTTCACATCAATATGATAAAAAAACAATTATGGGCAACGTTTTTCAAAATAGTTTTAAAGAGATTTGGGCGTCGGTAAAAAAACAAGAGAGTCTCAACCACATAAATGATTGCATTGAAAAAAACAGTTGCCAGCCAAATTGCAGACATCATCAAATCAACAATTACTTGTGGGAGTTGAAAAACCCTTCAATTGAACATGTTAATTTTATATAAGGATTATCTTGAAACAAATAGCCACAAACATTAGAAAAAATATTTTACACATAGCGAACCTTGCGGGATCTCCTCACGTAGGCTCGGCTTTGAGTTGTACGGATATTTTAGCGACTCTATATTTTGAGATATTAAACTTGGAGGAGTACGAAAATAGAGACTATTTCATACTTTCAAAAGCGCACTCAGCGATGGCTTTGTACGCCACTCTCTATGAAAAAGGCTTGTTGAGTAAAGAGGAGATGGAGGGTTATTATCAAAATGGTGGAACTCTGCCGGCTCATACGGACAGACTTACAAATCCGTACATAGAGATAAGCGCTGGAAGTTTAGGGCATGGATTGCCTATCTCTTTAGGTGTCGCGCACGCTTTAAAACTAAAGAGTAGCGACAGACAAGTTTACGTACTCATGGGTGACGGGGAGTCGCAAGAGGGAAGCGTATGGGAAGCCGCCATGCTCGCTCCACATCTCAAGCTCGACAATTTAACGGTTTTTATAGATAGAAATAATCTACAAGGGTATGGTAGAGCCGATGAGATACTCTCTTATGAGCCCATAGACAAAAAGTTTGAAGCTTTTAACTGGAAAGTGTTAAGAGTTGACGGGCATGACTCTCAAGCCATCAAAGAAGCCGTGGAGGTTCAAAGCGATAAACCAAAAATGATTATCTGCGACACGACCAAAGGAAAAGGCGTGAGCTTCATGGAAGATGAACTCATTTGGCACTATTTTGTGGTGACTGACGAGATAAAAAAGAAAGCTTTTGCTGAGTTAGAGGAGGTTTCAAGTGAGAAATAGCGTAGCCAATGAGATAAAAAAAATCGCAAAAATCGATGAGACTCTTTTTGTCATAGCCGGAGACGCCGGACTTGGCGTTTGGGATGATTTTAAAGACTCAAAACAGTTTATAAATCCAGGGGTAAATGAGCAACTAGACATTGGGTTCGGCGCGGGTCTCTCTCTCATGGGACATAAGGTGATTTACTACAACATCGCTCCCTTCGTCATCATGAGACCTTACGAGTTTGTGAGAAACGACGTGTGTTATCAAGAGTTGCCCATGATTTTGATAGGCACGGGAAGCGGCATAACGTACGCTCCCGCCGGAGTGACTCACTACGTGGTGGAAGACATAACTTTAGCTTCAACCATGCCAAACCTTGATATATTTTCACCAGCCGACCCCGTCGAGGCGGTAGAGTGTTTCAAGTACGCGTACAAGAGTCAAAGACCTAGTTATATAAGAATCGCGAAAAATGGTGAAGAAAAAATTCATAAAGATGAGCTAGATATCACAAAACCAATCTTTATACATCAATCGAATTCTAAACATATTTTGATTTTACATGGTTCAATCGCTGATGAAGTTTCAAAGATTTTAGAGATTGTAGAGATAAACGTTGTAAGCGTTCCAATGCTCACGAGTGATTTTAATTGGGACGTTTTTTTGAATGATTTTGATAAAGTCTTTACCCTTGAAGAGCATTTTATCAATGGTGGTTTCGGAACGATGTTACGAGATAAGGTTGATAAAAAGATATATAAATTTGGTCTAAAAAATGAGTACATTCATAAAATAGGCAATAGAGATTATCTAAGAAAATATTATGAGATTGACGGTAAGAGTATTGGACGCAAAATCAAAGGAATGATTTAAATCCCTTCAATAACTTTTTGTTCTTTGAGCAAGTTGATAACGTACCTATATATGATAAGTTCGATAATTACGTTACTGGCATGGGACGAGTGAAATCTGTATGGGTACCATTTGTATCCATGTTCAAGTCTGTCAAATCGAGTGATTGGGGCGACGGTCTCGCACAAAGGAGGGATGAAAGTGTTTGAACTTAACTCTATTCCTAAATCCAATATATCGTTTATTTGTCTAATAACTTCATCAAATAGTATGTTTGTAGGGTGATTATGGCTTAGAAAGAGTTGTACCTCAAGATAATTGTTTTGTATAAAATCAGATAGTTTTACGTCCGTCTTTTCTTCTCTTTGTCTCATGACGTTGAGCGATTCGTTAAATTTTTCTTTTAGATTAAAATTTATCTCACCTCTTTCTCTCATAGCCATGATGTTTTCTTTAGAAACTCCAGAGTTAAATAGTTCTAAAATTGTATCTTCGCCAATAATTTTTGTCGCGTCAGTCTCTAAAGAGTAGAGACCTCCATTGTAAATATATGGAAAAGCGACAAATTTCGCGTCTTCTTTCGCAAGTTGTCGAATGTTCGCTTCACTTAAGTCTTCATAAGTGTGGTTAAGCGGTTGGTAAATAATGTAATCGGCGTTAGAGACGGCGCGAACGGTTTCATGAGAAGAAAACGTCTCATCATAGTTTGACAATAAATAAATGTTATATACGTTTTTATCTAAGTAAGCATCAAGATAACGCGCTATTTGCATCGCTTGACAATTTCCAAAACACACTATGTCAATTTTATTCATTTGGTAAATCTCCCTAAAAAGTTATGATTTATTCTAACTTTTGTTTAAATTATTATACTATAATAAAAATCAAAGAGGATAAAACATGGCTGGTCTTTTAAACATAGTTACAAAACTTCATACTGCGACTTCAAGAAAGTATATAGACAGAATGGTTGATGATAAAATCAACTGTATGATTAAATCTAAAGAGTATGGCTATGACTATTGGGATGGCGATAGAAAATATGGTTATGGCGGTTATAAGTACGATGGCAGACACAAGGCTATAGCCTTAGATTTAATCAGAGAGTATGACCTCAAAGATGGGTGTAAGATACTTGACGTTGGATGTGGAAAAGCTTTTTTGCTTTTTGAACTGCAAGAACTTCTCCCTAACGCCACCATAGTTGGTTTCGACTACTCTTTATACGCCATAGAAAATGCAAAAGATGAGATTAAAAAATCCTTGTTTCAGCATAACGCGCAAGACGTTTATCCATTTAAAGATGACGAGTTTGATTTGGTCATCTCACTTACCACTTTACATAATCTAAAAATATACGATTTAAAGAAAGCGGTTCAAGAGATTGAGCGAGTTGGAAAAAATAAGTTTATCATGGTTGAGGCTTACAGAAGCGAAGCTGAACTATTTAATCTTGAATGTTGGGCTTTAACTTGTGAAAGTTTTTTTAGACCTGACGAGTGGGTATGGATGTATGACGAATGGGGTTATACCGGTGATTATGAATTCATCTATTTTGAGTAAAGGGAATAAAAATGTCAAGTAAGTATTCGAATTTAAAAATATTTCATTATCAAGAGAAGCTAGATAGTTTATCAAAAAGCGCGAGTGAGATTAAAGCTCCCATACACATTAGAATAAAACCTACAAACGTGTGTAATCATGACTGTTGGTATTGCGCCTATAAAGTGGAACATCTTCAGCTTGGACAAGACATGGTTGAGAGAGACTTCATTCCTTATGAGAAGATGATGGAAATAGTGGATGATTGTAAAGATATGGGTGTAAAGGCTTTGACGTTTAGCGGTGGAGGAGAGCCATTTGTATATAAATTCTTTACTGAAACAATCAAAAAAGTTATCGATTCGAATATATCATTTGCTTCGCTTACAAACGCAAGCCGACTAAGTGGCGAAATAGCGGAGCTTTTTGCGTATAACGCGACATGGTTGAGAGTTTCAATTGATGGATTCGATGACGCGAGCTACGCGGAGTATAGAGGCGTGAAAGTTGGAGAGTTTAGTAGGATTGTAGAGAATATGAGAAAATTCGCAAACCTTCCAAATAGAACATGCAACCTTGGAATCAGTTTTATAGTCGATGAAAAAAACTATACTAAAATCTATGAGTTTTCAAAACTCATGAGAGAGATAGGCGTGGATAGCATTAAAATATCTCCATGCATAGTTGATAACGATGGTAGTAAAAACAATGAGTATCATCAGCCATTTTACGACAAGGCCAAAGAGTTGTCCCATCAAGTAAAGCTTGAACTAGAAGATGCGAACTTTGAGGTCTTTGATAGTTATCACCTGCTTGAAGACAAGTTTGAAAAAGAATACGACTGGTGTCCTTATTCACAGATAAATCCCGTAATTGGCGCGGATATGAATATATACCCTTGTCATGATAAAGCTTATAATTTGGACAATGGCTTACTTGGCAGTATAAAAGAGATTAGTTTCAAAGAATTTTGGTTTAATGACAAAAATAAGTTTTTTAAGATAAATCCATCATGCCATTGCAACAATCATTGCGCGGTAAATGATAAAAATAAGATGATACTTGATTATCTAGACGTAGAACATTTAGACTTTGTTTAGTGTGAAAAAGATAGCTTTCGTTACGGCGTCTAGTGGCGCTTTTGGTTTTGCAATAGCGCTTGATTTATCCAAAAAAGATTATATTATTGTCTTAAACGGTAGAGATAGAGTGAAATTAGAAAAAGCAAAAGAGAGACTGTGTAATAAAGAGTTGCATTATATATTTTGCTTTGACCTTACAAAAGAGAATCTACAATCAGAGTTAGATAGTTTTTTTACGCTCCATAATCTTTTACCAAACGTCATCATTCACTCTCTTGGTGGAAAGATCAGTGGCGACGAGCATCCAATTAACTTGGATGTGCTCAGTCAAACAATGCACCTAAATCTTAATATTTCCATAGTGATTAACAACTATTTTATAGAGAAGTTTAAAGATTTACAAGAGATACGAAAGATTATACACATTAGTTCATCAGCGTCAACGACGGGAAACGCTTCGCCTTGTTACGTCATGAGTAAGGCGGCACTGAACGTTTATGTTAAAAACATGGCAAGACGCTACGCTTTAGAGAAGATTATGATATGCGCGATACTCCCAAATATTATCATGCATGAGACGAGTGATTGGAAGGACAAAGAGTTAAACAATCCTGAATACTTTAACAAAAGAGTTCAAGAAACGCCATTAAAAGAGTTTAGCAGACCGCAACAGTTAGTCCCATACATATCCGCTGTTTGTGAAATAGATAGCATGTACGCGACAGGATCGTTAATTAATCTTCAAGGAGGGGTATAGTGAACGAGTATTTAAAATTTTATGAAAAATATAAAATTTCGCCAGTTGTCCAAAATATTGAAAACTTTAAAGAGCATATAAAGAGAAGAAATAATTTATATAGACAGTTGTCGGTCACGCCACTTGCGTTTGAGAATAAAGATATTTTAGAAATAGGACCCGGAGGTGGATATAACGCTCTTGTTACGTATACGTACGAACCAAAAACATATACGTTAATAGAGCCAAATACGACAGGTTTTAATGAACTAAAAAACAACTTTAAAGAGATTGACAAGGGAAATATTTATATGTTCTCTGGCATGTTTGAAGATTTTAAACCAAATGACAAATATGACGTTGTGATGTGCGAAGGTCTTATCCCTGGACTTACTCAAAAAGACGAGTTTATTAATATGATTAAACCATTAATTAGGAATGATGGAATATTTATCATGACGACAGCCGATCATGTATCAATGTTTTTTGAGATAATAAGAAAATATATGGCGGACTTACTCATAAAAGATTTGCTGATAGATGAACAAGTCGACATTCTCGTTGAATCTTTCTCTTCACATCTTGAGACTTTAGAAGGCATGACAAGAAGTTATAGCGATTGGTGTTTAGATAATTTAATTGGCGACGCGGTGCTTGAACATACTCTCACGTTACAACATGCGATAGAGCTTTTTAGTGATGATTTTTACGTACTTGGGAGTTCGCCAGACATTTTTACGAATTACGCATGGTATAAAGAATTACCTACTAACGTTAAAGAGTACAATCATGCATATCAAAAGCAATGTCTTGAAAAATGGCATACTCTTTTTGATAGAAGAAGTTCCCAAACAGAGAGAGCGGTCGAAGCAAATATTGAGCTAGGAGAATATTGCTTAGAGTTTATACAAGCTGTGAAAGATAAAGACGCCGTAATAAACATAATAAAAATATTAGAGAATATAAAGTTAAATTTGAGTTCAAGTTTTGAAGATATAACAATTTTGAGTATTGATGAAGTCATTGAAGTTTTACAGAGTGGCTTAACTTCCGAAAAAATCAAGAATATGAGGTTTTTTAACTCGGCGTTTGGAAGAGGGCAGTCCTATATAAGTTTTATCAGGCAAAGTGACGTTTAATGAGTGAAAAATGTCTCGTATGCGCTCAAGAAGAATTGACGGAGTTGCTCAACTATACCGCTGGCAAAGTCGTAAGTTCCGATAACAAGATTGTAAATCAAAAATTTCAACTTTTACGATGCGATAGTTGTTCTCACATACAAAAAAAGATAGATAAATCTTTACTTAAAACCATAGAAAATATTTATCATGAATATAGCGCGTATTATCTGACCGATGGGAAAGAGGAAGAGAAATTTGACGCCAGCAACCGCTCAAAATCCATTGTAAACAATATATCTCAAATGGTCTCAAATAAAGGAAATATTTTAGACATAGGAACGGGAACAGGCGTTTTTTTAGAAGAATTTTCAAAAGTTTATGATTGGGATTTATACGCGCAAGACATAAAGATAAGTTTAAACAATCATTTAGACGAATTGAAAAATTTTAAATTTTTTTTTCTTTTTAATAAAAATGAACTCTATTCTAACTACTTCGACATAGTGTCCGCCATACATGTATTTGAACATATTATAGACTTAAATAAATTTTTAATTGAAATGAAAACCGCTTTAAAAAAAGATGGAATTTTACTTTTGCAGGTTCCAAATATAGATGAAAACATATTTGACGTTTTCACAATAGACCATGTTTCTCATTTTACAAGAAAATCAATATATCAAATTTTAAAACGGCATTTTGCGTTTGTTAGTTTTACAAAAAATCAGATTTATAGAGAAATTACAGTTATCGCTTCAAACAAAGAGATACCGCTAGACAATAGTGAGTTTTTTAATACAAAAGATGTAAATAAAAAAGTTTTTTCCGATTTACTTGATGGTTTGCGTTTTAAAAATAAAATAGCAATATTTGGCGCGTCTCCATCGGCTCTTTTTTGCGCGACCTATTTGGACTTTAATATCGAGTGTTTTCTTGATGAAAATAAAAATAAAGTTGGTAAAAAATTATTTGATAAAAAAATCATTCACCCATTGGAGTTAGAACCAAATATTGAGGTATTGGTTCCTTATTCAAAAAAACTATATCTTCAAGTAAGCGATCGTTATCCAAATTTAAAATTTATTTACCTAAAGAGCGAACTATGAAAAAAGTATTTGTATACGGAGACTTTAACGTGCTCCATCCGGGACACCTAAGACTTTTAAAGTTCGCAAAAGAGAGTGGCAACCACTTAACCGTTGGTGTAAACAGCGATAAGATTAGCGACAAGGGCATAAGTCAAGATATTCGTTTGGAGTCCATCAAGGCGACGAGTTACGTTGACGAGGCTTTTATCTTGGAGATACCCGCCATCGAGTACGTCAAAACTCATAAACCGGACATAGTCGTCAAGGGTAAGGAGCATGAGAGCAAAGAGAACCCTGAGCTTGAAGTGATAAAGGCCTATGGAGGCAAGCTTCTTTTTAGTTCGGGCGAAATTGGATTTTCATCCATGGACTTGCTAAAACGAGAGTTTTTATCACTGAGCGACAACGTTCGCCATAGCGCCAATTATCTCAAGCGACATGAGATAAAACTCGACGCTTTAAAAGAGATTGTGGAAAAATTCGCCTCTTTGAGAGTTCTCGTCATTGGCGACACCATCGTGGACGAGTACGTCACGTGCGAAGCGTTGGGCATGAGCCAAGAGGACCCGACTATTGTCGTCAGCCCAATCGCCACCAACAAGTTTATAGGCGGCGCCGCCATAGTCGCTTCTCACGCGAAAACTTTAGGCGCGAGCGTGAAGTTTATCTCCATCGTTGGAGAAGACGAGAACAGAGAGTACGTAAAAGAGGGTTTGGAAGCTTTAAAGATAAACGCGTCTCTCTTTTGCGACAACACTCGTCCAACCACGCTTAAGCAGAGATTTCGCGCTCACAACAAAACGCTGTTAAGAGTGAACCATCTCAAGCAACATGGCGTCTCTAAAGACATTGAAAATCAGATACTTTCCGAGGTGAAAAACTGCGTGGATGAGATAGACCTCATTATCTTTTCCGATTTTAGTTATGGATTGCTTAGCGATAAGATTATAGGAGAGATTAGCAAGCTAGGGTTACAGAGAAACATCTTCATGTCGGCGGATTCTCAAAGCTCATCGCAGACGGGAGACATAAGCAAGTTTAAAGAGATGAATTTAGTCACGCCGACCGAGAGGGAGATACGACTATCTTTAAACGACTTTACGTCCGGATTGGTCGTTTTGTCGGAAAAATTGGCAAACAAATCCAACGCAAAATATATATTTACAACGCTTGGAGCCGAGGGCGTCATGATATACAACTCTCCAACCGCCAAGCTTTTGACGGACAATATCGAAGCGCTTGGAAGCACCGTCAAAGACGAGAGCGGCGCGGGGGATTCTCTGCTCACTTGCAGTTCCATGGCGTTGGCGGTTGGCGCAAACATCTGGCAAAGCGCGTATTTGGGTTCTCTTGGAGCGGCGATTCAAGTGAGTCGCTTGGGCAACGTCCCGATAAAAAAAGAAGAACTTTTAAAAGAACTAGACTAAATGAAAGCTCTTCTTTTGGCGGCTGGACTTGGCACGAGGCTCAGACCCATAACGGATACGATTCCAAAATGTCTAGTCCCCATCAATGGCAAGCCTCTTTTGGAGTATTGGCTTGAGAATCTCAGCGCGGTGGGCGTCGACGAGTTTTTGATAAACGCCTCCTATCTGAGCGAGCAAGTCGAAGAGTTCGTCAAAAACAGCGAATATTTTGAGAAAATCACCTTGGTTTACGAAGAGGAGCTTTTAAACACCGGTGGAACGCTTTTGAAAAATCGAGATTTTTTTGACGAAGAGGCGTTTATGCTCGTTCACGCGGACAACCTCTCTTTTTGCGACTTCGGGGATTTTTTGTCGTCTCACGCCAAGAGGGACAAAAAATGCGAAATAACCATGATGTTGTTCAAATCCGACAATCCATCCTCATGCGGCGTTGTGAAACTGGACGAAAACTCCATAGTGAGAGAGTTCTATGAAAAAGTGGAACGTCCGCCCTCAAATCTCGCCAACGGAGCCGTATATATTTGCGAGCCGACCGTCTTGGCTTTTTTAGAGAGTTTAAACAAAAAAAAGATAGATTTTAGTCTAGACGTGATACCTTTGTATTTGGGAAAAATAAACGCTTATCTCAACGACGTATATCACAGAGACGTTGGCACGGTCGAGAGTTACGCTCTGGCTCAGATGGAAATGAAAAATTTCAATGGAATGAATTAAGGAGTTACGAATGGGCGATACGCCTAAAAAACTTCAGCAGGGCGTTACTTTTAGGTACGTACTCGCACTCTCTTTGATTGCGATCTTGTCGACAGTCGCTTTTTTCACGCTCAACGCGGCCATCAAAAGCACAAATAGCACCGGTTACGTAGTAAACGTTTCTGGCAAACAAAGAATGTTGTCTCAACATATAGCTTTAGACGCTTATCGAGTTCATGACGCGATAAACGCCAGTGAACATACGTCCTTATACAACGCAAGCGTCGCTAAAGAACTTTTGACGCGACATGCAAAAGAGATGTTAAAAGCAAATGAAATACTCTCAACTGGAAAGTTGTCCAAACAAACGCGCATAACTTTGTCTCCAGCTATTTATGAGATGTATTTTGGCGAGATGAACCTCGCTTTTAGGGTTGAAGCTTATGCAAACATAGCCCTATCGCTACTCTCTAATGATGAACATAATCACATGGACGAAGTCAAACGCGCAATAGACAAACAGTCTGAGACGTTGTTGAAAGACTTAAATAAAGTCGTGTTTCAGTACCAAATGGAAGGCGAAAAAAAATTACAGGATATGAAGCAATTAGAGACGCTGGTTTGGATTATGACAATCTTTACTTTGTTGCTTGAAGTCATATTCATTTTCCAACCAATGGTTAGGCATATTATTCTTCTCAATTTAGCCAATGATAAAGTCTTGGAAAATTTAGAAACCACCGTTGAGTTGAGAACGTTGCATTTAGAAAACGCAAACAACAGACTAAAGTACGCGGCTTCTCATGATCCCTTGACTGGGCTGAGAAATCGTCTTGACATGGAACGCCACATTGAAAT
>ERZ889078.1218-NODE-1218-length-20847-cov-28.381974_pt1 | contig 20847 bp, 21 predicted proteins | sample MGYA00521266_ERZ889078 | MGnify/ENA primary metagenome ERZ889078 (study PRJEB32303, sample SAMEA104408618) | aquatic metagenome | biome: Brackish water; feature: Pelagic; material: water | place: Baltic Sea | collected 2014-06-16T06:34:00 | depth 76,534 m ...
ATGGACGACGTGAAACTGCTTTTGTATTTTACGGATTTGGATGGAACTTTTCCAAGCGTATCGCCGAACTACGAGGTGAAATGGATAACTAAAAAAGCCAAAGAAGTTCCTTTTGGGCAAATCGTAGTCTTATAAATCGTCGAACCTCACTTCGTACTCCGTGATGAGTCTAATGTACTCCAGCGTCTCGACGCCGTTGTGAACGCGGCATGAAAACTCTTCTTTTGAAAAAGGTTTTTTTATGTAGTCGTTGGCGCCTTTTTTTAAAAAAAGAGCGATTGTCGATTGGTCGTCGTCCGAAGATAGCGCGATAATGGGAAGTATTTTTTTGTCGTACCTCTCTCTTATTTTTTGGGTGAGTTCGAGACCGTCCATGACCGGCATATTGTAGTCCGTCAAAACCAAACTTACGTCGTCGCGAGTTTTGAGTATAGCCAAGGCTTCTTCCCCGTGAGCGACGGCTATCGTTTTGAAGCGTATGTTCGCGAGCAGAGCTTGAAGCTGTTTTCTCATCACCATGGAATCGTCCACTATGAGTATGGTGTGGTTCTTGTTTTTCCCCAATCTCGCTATACTTTCGATGAGGTATTTTGTATAGTCGCAGCCGTCTTTCGTTACGTAATCGATGATGTTCTTTTTGAGAGTTTTCTCTTTGAGCCCTTTGTCGATATTCTCGCTCAAGACGATGACCTTTTGATTTTTTCCAAGAACGTAATCGACAACTTCCCCATTTGGAGCGTCGGGCAAATTAAGATCCAAAATGCTTAGAAAATACCGGTACTGGCGTAAAAAAAGCTTTGTCTCGTTAAAAGTGTGGGCAACGTCAACCTCGTACTCGAGGGCGTCGGATATCTTTTTCGCCATGGCGTTGGCGAGCGTTTTGTCTTTTTCGACTATTAAAATTCTATCCATGTTCGAGCGTTCCTCAAAATATATCGCGTATTTTACAATGATTTGGCAAAAAGAAATCCATAACTCGAAAGGTGGATTCGCGCCTCCTCGTCGAATTCAACAAAAACAGTAATAATAAAATGTATAATCGACAAGAATAAATCTATAAGATACGCTCAAGGAAAGAAATGAAGAGCAATAACAATTTTCATATTTTAATTGTGGATGACGAAAAGTTCAATATAGAATTGGTGGCGGCCCACTTGAAAGAGGAGGGGTACAAACTCTCTTTCGCCATGAGCGCGTTGTCCGCCATACAGAGCGTGGTCGACAAAAAAGTCGATCTCATACTTTTGGATATTAACATGCCGGGAAAAGATGGCTTCGAGGTGTGCGAAATGCTCAAAGCCGAGCCTAGCACGAAAGACATTCCCGTGATATTTTTAACGGCGCAAACGGACATTAGCTACATATCGCGCGCTTTTGAAGTTGGCGGAGTTGATTATATCAGTAAGCCTTTTAACGGGGTCGAGCTTAAGGTTCGGGTTAGAACGCATCTTCAGAACGTCGCTTATTTGGAAGAGATAAAACATAAGCAGTCCAAGCTCGCCCAGTTGAGCGTTACGGATTTCCTAACGAAACTTTACAACTCGCTATATTTCGATTCTAAGATAAAAAGCTACCAAGCGAATGGCGAAAACTTTTGGATAATTTACGTAAAGATAAATAATTTTAAACGAATCAACCAACTCTACGGCTATTACGGCGCGAATAAAATCCTTAGAACTTTTTCAAAAATTCTGACCGAGGCCACGGCTTCGAAAGCCGTAATCGCGAAACTTCACGGAGCGAGTTTCGGAGCGCTGCTTAAAGATTGCGACAAAAACTACGTTCGTGAGATTGGCAAACGCCTATACTCCGAGTTTTTTCAAAACTCGGAGTTGAACAATATCTCGAACTACTCCGCTCTCAACTATAACGTATCGAGCGAGACCCCAATCGCCATCATCTACAAAAAGCTCCAAACGAACATTGAGCTTATAGAAACAGGCGCCAGCGAAAACAATCTATTTATCCAATAACCACTCGCGGCGACTTTGGCAATCGTATGGTAAAGTCGGCGCCAAACTCGTTGTTGCTCGCGACTATGGAGCCTCCCAGTTCTTGACGAGCGATCGTTTTGCTGATGTAGAGACCTAGCCCTTTTCCGTTTAAGTTTGAGTCCGTGCTGTAATAGGGTTCAAAAATCTCGTCCAACTTCGCGTCTTCTATTCCCCCGCCATTGTCTGAAACGCGAGTGATGATTTCGCTTTCGTTTTCTTCTATGACGATACGTATCTTAGGGTTTATCGTTTTTTCGCGACCCAATATTTCTATGGCGTTGTTGAGAATATTCCAATAAACCTGAAAAAGATTTTTAGGAACTATCTCCAACTTCGTCTCGCTCGCGAAACTTTTTTCTATCTCAATGGAATAGGCTCGCGCGTTCGCGTTTAAAGTGGAGAGAGCGTCTTGCAAAATATCTTCCGCCTTGACGAATTTTTTACTAGAATCGGTATCGAAAACGTCGCTAAAGGAAGAGATGATTTGCGATAGATTTTTTATCTCGTCAGAAATCTTCGCGAGGGAGCCGCCAATGGTCTCGGCGTCCGCCTCGCCAAGCTCGACGTCTACGAGAATGTTGCCGATGCTCATGTCCATCGTGGCCAATGGTTGGCGCCACTGGTGCGCGAGTGTTCTTATCATTTCGCTCATGGCGATATGTTTTGACTGCGTCAGCGCAGCCGCGTCTTTGAGGCGATTTTTTTGAACTTCTTCGAGGACTCTTTCTTCGAGCGTCGCGTTGATCTCTCGCAGCTCTTTCGTTCTTCGCGCCACTTTTTCTTCCAAATTTTTGTTCAACTCTTTTATTTCGCGTTCGTAGGATAGGCTTTTTAGCAGATAGAACGTTATCAAGAAGCCAATAACGAAAGCCAAGAAAACCATTTTGAATTTGTCGCGAAGAGCCTGTCCATTGAGCGCTTTTAGACTGGCGTCGTAAATTTTGGTGGGCAGGCTCACTCTGACTCCACCTCTGATATCTCCCACTTTGTAGCCTTGATACTCGTGGCACCCCATGCAGTTTGGCGTTACTTTCAAGCTTCCCATAAAGTCGAATTTATGAGAGCCGTCTTTCTCGTGCGATAGGACGTGATAGAAGCGGACGTCTTTGTTTCGCTCAAAGTACTCCAACGCTTTTTTTTCAAAAGCGTCGGCTTGGTTGTCGGGATTCAAAGGCCTGAGGGAGGTGAGCTTGTAGTAGTAATCGTTGTCTTTGTTGGCGATTTCGGAAATCTGTCGCGTCATCCAGGCGGGGTTTATTTTTATAAGAGTTTGATTGTCGTCCGTTTTGAGGGTGTTGTCAATAAGATAGGGATTTGGTTTGAGCGTTCCATTGTCTCTGACGAAAACGCCGCCATGCGAAGCGTTCCATTTTCTGGCGTCTATGATGTTTTTGAAATGCGCCGAGGCCTCTTGCAATATCGATTGCTTCAACAAATCCTCGGAAGCGTCTCTCGCCGCGTCAATTTGGATCAAGGTGAACAAAACGCTCAAGAGCAAAAAAAGCCAAACAATAAAAATCGACAGATACAATCGGATGTTTTTCGTAATTTTCATCTATCGGCCATTCCTAAATATTAGTTTTCGTTGCGCAATAATAGCGAAAAAGCGCTTTGAAGGCGAAAGTTTAATCGCGTTTGCGTCATAATTCTCCCAATTTTAGCGGATATACCAATGAGGGCTTGTGATTTAAAATGGATTATTTAAACGTCGCGATCGAGAAACTGACTTCTCGCAAAAACGTCTTTTTGACCGGCGGCGCCGGCGTTGGGAAGACGACGATAACGAGAGAAATCATAGAGCGGTTCGAGAGCGACGCCAAAAAAGTGGCGAAACTCGCCTCAACCGGAATGGCGGCGACTCTCATCGGCGGGCAAACGCTGCATAGTTTTTTGGACCTCGGCATAGCTTCCAACGAAGAGGAGCTGCTAAAAAACGGCAAGCACGAGATAAAAAACAAGATAAAAAAACTCGTCTCGAGCATGAACCTCATAGTGATAGACGAGATTTCCATGGTCAGCGACGCTCTTTTCGAGATGATAGCCCTGCGTTTGAAGCAGGCCGCGTTTAAGGGTTCGCTTTTAATCGTGGGGGACTTTTTGCAGCTTCCTCCCGTCGTTCGCGGCTCCGAGGAAGTCCGATTCGCGTTCGAGTCCATGGCTTGGGAATCGTTCGCGTTTGAGAAAATCGAGTTGACGCACATCTATAGAACGGACGACGTTCGCTTCATAGAGCTTCTTCGCAGCGTGCGTTTCGGTTTTGTGGACGAGGAGGTTCACAACCATCTCAACGAGTACGTAAGGCCTCTTCCAAGCGATTTGAGCCAGTTCACGTTTTTGTTTGGAAAAAACGTCTCCGCGCAGAAACACAACAAAGCTCAGCTCGCGTTTATCGACAACGAGCTCTTCGTAAAAGAGGCGCAAATCATCAAGCACCTAAAGTCCACGAACGATGCGGAAGTGGAGCGGTTTATGAACGACGCGAGAATAGAAAAAGAGTTGGAGCTCAAAATCGGCTCGCCTGTGCTTTTCACGAGAAACTCTTGGAACTATTTCAACGGCGAGCGCGGCTTGGTCGTAAACTTGGACCCGACAAACGCGTACGTGGAGAAAAGCGATGGAAAGGTCGTGAAACTAGAAGCCGTCGCGCAGAGCAAGGCGGCGTGGAAAGAAAAAACGATCGAGGGCAGAAAAGAAATGGTGGAAGAGAGCTTGTTTAGCGTCTATCAGTTCCCCATAAAGCTCGCGTTCGCCATCACCATCCACAAATCCCAAGGCATGAGCATCGAAGATTTGATCATTGAGACGAACGAAATATTCGCCCCCTCGCAGTTTTACGTAGCGCTCTCAAGAAGCTCGAACCCATCGCGTTTAAACCTAATCGCTCCAAGAAAACAGTGGTACGACTTGGCGTTCGTCAACGAAAGGGCGATGGAGTTCGTGAAGGAAGTTTAGAGCGCTTGGCTTTGGAGAAGCTTCGCGAACTCCGCCTCCGGAATCGGTCTGGAAAAATAATAGCCCTGAATCACGTCGCAATCTTTGCTTTTTAGGAAGTTGAACTGCGCCGAGTTCTCAACCCCTTCGGCTATCGTTTTTATGCCCAAGCTTTGCCCCATCGACAATATCGCGTTTACGAGCAAGGAGTTGTTTTTGGCCTCGTCGTCCGAAATGTCGTCTACGAAGCTTTTGTCTATTTTAAGCGTGTCGATGGGGAACTTTTTAAGATATGAGAGCGAGGAGTATCCCGTGCCGAAATCATCCAAGTATATCGCAACGCCAAGCGCTTTGATTTTTTTGAGGACGGACAAAGAGTTGTCGACGTAGGCCATCATGACGCTTTCGGTTATTTCTATCGCTAGTTGATTGGGGCTTATTCCATTAGTTTCGATCGCCTCTCGCAAATCTTCCAAAAGATTGGAGTTTTGAAATTGTCTCGTGGAGACGTTGATGGATATCTTTAAATCGTTAAAGCCAAGCGCCGAGAACCTTCCTATGGCTCGCGCCGATTCCTGGATGACGAATTTGCCAATGTTTAGGATAAAACCGGTGTTTTCCGCGAGCGGTATGAACTTAACTGGCGAAATCAAGCCTTTTTTATGGTGCTCCCATCTCATAAGCGCTTCCGCGCCAATGATTTTTCGAGTTTTAACGTCCACTTTGGCTTGATAGTAAAGTTTGAACTCGTTGTCGTAAAAAGCCCTTTGCATATCGTTGACCATCTCGACTTCGGTGTGAATTCGGGTGTTTTGAGATTGGGTGAAAAAGTTGAAATTGTTTCTTCCCTCGGCCTTTGTTTTGTACATAGCCAAATCGGCGTACTTCATCAAATCTTGTATCTCCGTGGCGTCGTCGGGGTAAATCGCTACGCCTATGCTCGCGGAGAGTCTGAGCGTGTACCCCTTTATGATAAGTTCTTTTCGCAAATCTCGCAACAAGGCGCCGATGAGCGGAATCGTTTCGTCGGCGTCCTTAAGATTTGATAAAATCAAAATAAACTCGTCTCCGCCTATCCTCGCGACGATGTCTTTTTTGGATAGATTGTTTTTGATGATAAGCGCCACCGTTTGCAAAAGCGCGTCTCCAATGTCGTGCCCAAGGGTGTCGTTTATATTTTTAAAGTGATCCAAATCTAAAAAAACGGTTGCGAATTTCGTATTTGTTTTTTGCGCTTCGCTTCTGATAAAAGACAATTCTCTCTGTAAAGAGAGTCTGTTTGGGAGTCCGGTGAGGTTGTCGCGCAAAGAGGTTCGCTCTAGGTCTTTGTTGAGCGTGGAGACTTTCTCTTTCGTATCGTTGAGATCGACGAAGCGCTCGATTTGCAATCTTACGAGATAGGCCAAAACAAGCAGTTCTCCCATGACGAAGACGGCGTGCAAAATCACTATGTCGAACCCGCATCCATAGTTGAAAATCATAACGGGCATGTCGAATAAGGAGATTTCGTAAAGTTGCAAGTAGTTGAATACGACGTGATGAACGAGAGTCGTCGCGGCGGCCACGATCAATACGACGATATCTTTGTAAAGCGTCAATATCGCCATGACGATAAAGATGTGAAAATGCATCTCAATTCTTCCAAGATACTGCTGAATGAACACGACTGAAAAAAGCATCATCGCCATGGCTACGAAATATCTAAAGAATCTGTCGCCCTTTAAATATGGGTACAGCGCGAGGATTGGCAGGACTATGACGCCTCCGGAAAAGAAGCCGTAAAAATAGGTGCCGTAAGCGATAGAGGTGACGAAAGTGGACAACGCCCATTGCGCAATCAACAACGCCATCATAACTTTGTCCGATTGTAAACGCACTTCTTTAAAACTCGCTTTGGCGAAGTCCGGAATTTTCGGATAGGTGAATACGTAGTTTAAAATTTTAGACAAGAACACCCCTACGGTTTCGCTTTTAAGGAAATAATATCATTAATTAACTTTTCTTTTCGCAAGGGATGCGTCGAATAAATATTTTTAAGGAGTCTCTCTCCATTCGCGTTTCGCAAAAGGTACAAATAGTCGGTATGGTTTAGTTCGCTTTTGTCGCCGATGGATTGCGAAAAAAACATGGAGAAGTTTCTATCCACTCCAAACAACTCTTTTTTTGAGAGATAAACGCCATTGAAAGCGTTGTTGAAAAACTTGGCGAAAGAGTCCACCTGGGAAGCTTCGGCGGTTGGAGTTAGATTTACGAAAACGACGTCCACGTCGCCGCGTACGCTTCGAAACTCTTTTGACTCGTAAATGGTGGAAAGCTCCCTTAAAAAAGGAGCGCAAACTTCTTGACAGCCAACGTATCCGAAAAATAGCAGAACCAATTTTTTGTCGCTTTTTATAAAATCGGCTTCAACGAGTTTGTCGATTTGAATCGTTCCTTCGTTTGTGTGAGAAAAGAACAAGGACTGCAAAAAAGGCGCGCCGAGCAGAAACGCGAACGTAAAAAAAATCGCGAGCGTTTTTATATTTTTAGGCTTCAAATTTTATGATTCCCACGACGTTGGCGGGAGAGTCCGTTTTGAGTCGCTCAAAATACAAGAAGTGCTTTACGTTCAAAAGGTCGTTGTTGGCGTTTATCATTCTGTGATGAAAAACCAAAGACTCTTTCGAGGATTTGACCTCTTGGAGTTTGTCGTAAAACAATTTTTTATCGTCAAAATGGACGAAATAAGTCAACAAATCCTTGTCGTTCTCGTATATGTCGACGTTGATTCGCAGTTTGTCGGCGAGAGCGTCCGACAAACACAACTTGTCGGTTTGCGCGTTCGCCTTCCAGTACCCCATATTTTCTTCTTGTAAAATACGCTCCAGCAACGCCTCTTTTGAGTATAAAACGCTCTTGTTCGCGTCTACGAGATTGAGTTCTTCGACTTGACGCGCGAGTTCTTTTTTCGCCAAGGCGTACATGGCGGTTAGGCCAAAAATCGCGACCAAAAGAATCGCGACTAAAATTTCAAATATGAGAAGCTTGTTGTCTTGAATGAAATTTTTGTCGCGATGGATTATGGTTGAGATTCTGCTCACGTACTGGGAAAGCAATATTCTCGCTTTTACGAGTTCTCTCGCGTCGAACATATATTCGTTGGAACCTTCTCTGAGGGAAGAGAGCCCTTCTAGAGACGCGTTTTTTAGGTATTTGAGAACGAGGTTCGCCGCTTGCTCTCCTTGTTTTTTTCCGCTTGTTAGGTAGCCTCCGACGACTCCCTCTTCCATGTAGGCGTCTTCCATCGTGAGGATGACTAAATTTCGATTTTCTTTAAGCTTTTTAATCGACTCTTTGGGAAGCATAGTCGAATCGTCGTCGTTTTTAAATCCGCCTATGGTGGTTAGAATGACAAAAATTTTCTCATCCCGGGGAAGCTCTCTCAATACCTGCGAGAGACGCTCGTCGCTCGCGTAATGAAACGTGACGCTTGGATAGGCGCTCTCTTCGACTTTAAGTTTTTTTTGTATCGACTCGTAAGTGTTTGAGTCGTCGCCAACTACGTAGACGTCTCTCGTTTGTGGGGAAAATTGTCTGACGAGTTCTATGTTTGGTTTTATCTCTTTGACTTCAAAAACGCCGCAAAAAAGATTTTTTGGCAAAACGGCGTCCATCTCCAAGTCGTTGACTCCTGAAAAAAATACCGGCGGGAGGGAATCTTCCTTGTAGATTTTAGGGTGGTTCGCGTAAATGAAATCGAGGGCGTTGTCGTCCGTCGCGTAAATCACGTCCGGAACGATTCCGGCGTACTTGGCTTTTATATAGCGTATAAACTCATTCATATACTCAGGTGTCAACTTCAGTCTTTTGGTGTCCAGATATTCGGCGTAAAACTCGAAATTCCCACCGCTCGCGTTTAGCGCGGACACGAACCCATCGTGCTGATTTTTCGTCCATTCGTACTCTTGAGAGTAGGAGTGCAAAATAAAAACTTTCGTCTTGTCCAACGCGGACAAAGAAAACGCGAAGAACGCTAAAATCAAAACAACTCTCAAACTTTTCATAAAACCACCCTTATTTCTCCTCGGCATTATATAGATTAACGTCTAAAATACCACTTACGCGCTAGACTTCGAAAAAAAGAGAGGTTTTTACATGGACGAGAGTTGTTGGGCAAAATAGACAAAGGCGTTTTGTTTATGCTAGGAAGCGCCTCGATCTCCGCTCTCAACGGAGCTTTGGCGAAGACGCTTTCTGAGGACATGAGCGCCATGGAGATAGTGTTTTTTCGAAACGTTATCGGCGTCGCCCTCATCCTTTACGCGCTCAAACACACGCCTCCAAAACTGAGTGGCGGAAAGTTTCATATGCTTTTGACTCGCGGACTTTTCGGTTTTTCGGCCATGATTTTGTTTTTTTACACCATCACGGTCATTCCTCTTGGCGAAGCGATAACCCTAAACAAAACCTCTCCGCTTTTCGTTTCGGTTTTGGCTTATTATCTTTTGCGCGAGCCTTTGAGCAAGAGGACGGCGTTTGCTCTTTTTGTCGGTTTCTTGGGAGTCGTTTTAATCGCGAAACCATTTGACATGGGCGTGTCGTACGAGCACTTTCTTGGCGTTCTTGGCGGTTTTTTCGCAGCCGCCGCTTACGCGACCATAAAAAAGATAAAAGACGTTTACGACTCGCGGGTCATAGTCTTGTCGTTTGTCGGAGTGGGGACCGTTTTGCCGGCTCTCCTTTTCGCAGTCGCTCCATACGTCGACGCGCCAAACGCGCTCGCGTTTTTGTTTCCTGAATTTTTGATTCCAAACACTTTGTATCTATGGTCGCTTATCGCGTTTATGGCCATTGTTTCGACGCTCTCTCAGTGGATGCTCACCAAGGCGTACAGCTCGTCAAATCTTAGCGTTATAGGAGTCATTAGCTATACGAACATTCCGTTCGCCATAGGTTTCGGTTTGGCGCTTGGCGATGAGTTTCCAGACGTTTTGACTTTTAGCGGAATAGGGCTTATCGTAGTCGGCGGAATCTTGGTTGGTTGGAAAAAATAACGTATAATGCTTTTTAAAGGATGTATATGAAAATTTTATTATTGAGTTTGTTTGTGGTTTTGGGTTTGAGTTCTTGCGCCACTAAAGACGATGGTTATTACGACAGAGCGAACAAAGCGAGCGAAAAAGCTCATAAAAAGTTGGATAGTGAGTAGAAGATAAGATTTAAGACGCTTCCCCTTACGCTTTAGCGACGGGGAAGTCGGCGTTTAAGCCAGAACTATAAGTCGCCCTCGTGCTTCGCGAGATACTCGGCGACGCCGTCAGTGGTGGCCTTCATACCCTCGTCGCCTTTTACCCAACCAGCCGCGCAAACTTCGCCATGCTCGTCCGTAAACTGCATAGCGTCGACCATACGAATCATCTCGTCGATGTTTCGACCAAGTGGAAGGTCGTTCACCACCGCGTGACGAACGACGCCTTTGCCATCGATGAGGAACGAACCGCGTAGAGCGACCGCTTCGCCGAAAAGAACGTCGTAATCTTTAGAGATAGACTTAGTAAGGTCAGCCACTAGTGGGTAGCCAACGCGGCCGATTCCACCCTTGTTGATTGGAGTCTCTCTCCACGCGAAGTGGGAAAACTGGCTGTCCACGGACACTCCGATAACGTTAACGCCGCGAGACTTGAAATCTTTTAGTCTATGGTCGAAAGCTATAAGCTCAGAAGGGCATACGAAAGTGAAATCCAGTGGATAGAAGAAAAGAACCGTGCCTTTTTCGCCCATGTTTTGTGATAATTTGAAGTTGTCAACGATTGAACCGTCGCCTAAAACTGTTGTCGCGCTAAAGTCTGGAGCTGGATTTGTTACTAACATTTGTATCCTTTTGGTTTGTTTGATGGCGTAATTCTAACTAAATATAATTAACGAAAATAAGACGTTAAAAGATAATTGAATTTTTTAAGGACGCTTTTTATCTTTTATTTAATTGATATGTAATTTGGGGTAAAATGAAGCATGCGCTCAAACAAAAAAATTAGATTTATCGCGTCTATTTATTAGGAAGATATTTTGAATAATGCCACTCTAAAATTAAAAAACGGCATTACGTTTCGCTATGTAATAGCTTTGTCCCTTATCGCGCTACTGGCCACTGTCGCTTTTTTCGCGCTCAATACGGCGCTAAAAAGTACGAGAAGCACTGGTTATATAGTCAATATCTCTGGCAAACAGCGTATGCTGTCTCAGCATATAGTCGTAGACGTTTATCGCGTTTTCGATGAAATCGCCGCCAACGAACGCGAGTCCAAATATAGTGCGAAATTCCTCAAAGCGGCGTTAAGCGCGCACGCCAAAGAGATGATCGTCTCCAATCAAATTCTCTCGAGCGGAAAGTTGCCCGATCAAACGACGATACCGCTCTCCGCGATTATCCGCGAGACGTATTTTGGAGAGACGAATCTGGCCGCGAGGGTTCAGGAATACGCCGAGACGGCCCTTTCTTTGCTCGATAAAACAAATCGCGCGGAGATAGAGGAAATCAAACAAAGCGTGGACGAGCGTTCCGAAGGCTTGCTTAGGGATTTGAACAAAGCGGTTAGCCAATACCAACTTGAAGGCGAAGAAAAATTAAGAAATATGAAACAGCTCGAAACGATAGTTTGGGTTTTAACTATTTTCACGCTCTTGCTCGAAGTCATATTTATATTCCAGCCAATGGTGAGACAGATTCTTTTCCTCACTTTGTCAAACGACAAAGTGTTGGAAAGTCTCGAAAGCACGGTCGAACTTAGAACTCTGCATTTAGAAAGAGCGAACGACAAACTCGAATATTTGGCTTCTCACGATCCTTTGACCGGCTTGAAAAATCGTCTTGAGTTGGAAAAGGACATAGAAAAATCGATCAAGCGTTATCAACTACACAGCGCGCCTTACGCCATTTTGATGTTTGACGTCGATTGGTTTAAAAAGGTCAACGACGTTTATGGCCACGACGTGGGGGACATGGTTTTGGTGGAACTCGCGGCCATCATTAAATCGTCCATCCGAGAAGAGGACAAGGCGTTTCGCGCGGGCGGGGAAGAGTTTGTGGTGTTGCTAAACAGAATTAGCTACGAAGACAGCGTTAATCTCGCGGGCAAGATAGGAAAACTGATAGAAAGTCAAACCTTTAAATCGGGAGAGAAAGAATTTTCCAAAACGATTAGTTGCGGCTTGTACCACTCCTCCATTTTTGAAGTTTCTTCCGTTAAAGACGTTCTCCAGCTTGTGGACTCGGCTTTGTACGAGTCAAAAACGAATGGCAGAAACAGACTGACCGTGGTCAACGGGAAAATCAACAAGCAAATCGCGAAAAAAGTCGTGGAAAAAATCAAGTTCGTTTTTTCCGATAGAACGCTAAGCTCGATCTTAAGAGTGGAAAATGGCGGCGTTTGCGTAAGCGTAGACGAGCAGGCTTTATCGTTGAATCGGCAAAAATTTTTATCCATCGTTCGCATGGAAGATTTACCGCTATTGCGAGAATTTCCTAGCCTCATATCAGCGGACAAACCTTTTGAAACAACTCTGAGAATCGTGGACGTGAACGGTAAAACCCATATATGCCGAGCGAACGTCTATGAAAATGAGAACGAAAACATAGTCGTGACGTTGGCTGAAGCCAACCACTTAGCGGAAAAAATCTCAGACGCCATATTGATTAGAAATTTGCGGTCTATGTTGGACAACACGAACGATTACATCTATTTTAAAGATTTAAACCATACTTTCACCGCCGCTAGCAAAACTTTGGTGTCGATTACGTCCGTAGAGAAGAGGGAGGACTTGGTGGGAAAAACGGATTATGACGTTTTTCCCCAAGAGATGGCCGACGAATATTTCAAACTCGAACGCGAGGTTTTCGACCATGGAGCCGTCGTGGCGCAAGAGCTCCAGCCAACGCTTGACAATGACGGAAATCGAGCGTGGGTGGACAACAGAAAATACCCTAGCTACGACGAGAGCGGCGTGATAATTGGTCTGTTCGGAATCGCGCGCGTCGTCTCGGATGACGAGCGAAATGAATTGTTGAAAACGAATAAGTAGCGAATCTTTACGCTATTTGAGATAAAATGCCATTATGGAAAATAAATATAAAATTTTAATAACGAATGACGATGGCTACGAGGCCAAGGGTTTGCTCTGTTTGGTCGAGGCTTTGAAGGAACTTGAGAACGTCGAGGTGATGGTCGTGGCTCCGGCGAACGAGAAATCCGCTTGCGGACACTCTCTCACCTTGGTGAGACCTCTGCGTTTTGTGAGCGTCGACGACGATTTCTACAAGCTTGACGACGGAACGCCAAGCGACTGCGTTTACCTCTCCCTCAGCGCGATTTACGAAAATACCAAACCGGACTTGCTCGTAAGCGGCATAAACCGCGGCTCGAACATGGGCGAGGACATAACGTACTCTGGAACGGCCGCTGGAGCCATGGAGGGCGTTTTGCACGACATTCCATCCATCGCGATAAGCCAAGTGATGGACTTTACGGATCCCTCCGGCGATTTCACTTTGGCGAGAAAGACGATTAAAACGCTTGTGAGCAAGATAAGGGAGGGCTCTTTTCCTCTTCCAAAACGCGAGTTTTTGAACGTGAACGTTCCGCCCGACGCTCTCGAGGCTCGGATGATGGTGACTCACGCGGGGTTTAGACACTACGCGAACGATTCGCATCTCCATCGCAACCCAAGGGGGGAGGAGTTCCATTGGCTTGGGCTTCATCCCTTGCGCTTTTCCAAACGCGAGGGCTCGGAGGGGATGAGCGACTACGAAGCGATCGAGGCTGGATTTATCTCCATAACTCCGATTATGCTTGACCTGAGCTCCTACAAAAGTATGGACGCTCTTAGCGACTGGATAGAGTGAGCAAATACGCCCGCGTAAAACTCTTGCTTGGAGAGGACTTCGAAAAATTCGAAAAGGCGAGCGTTCTTCTTTTGGGCGTCGGCGGCGTCGGGAGTTTTTGTCTAGACTGCTTGGCGAGAAGCGGCGTCAAAAACATAACCATAGTCGACTTCGACGCCTACGACTCGAGCAACCAAAACCGTCAAATGTGGTCGGAACTGCACGAGGGAGAGTCCAAAGTCGAGTCGCTTCTTCAGCACTATCCACACATTAAAATCATAAACAAACGCATAGACGAAGAGTGGGTTTGGGCTTTCGACTTTGAGCGGTACGACTTGGTTTTGGACGCGATAGACGACACCAAAGCCAAACTGGCTCTCGCGCAAAAATGCCACAAAAAGCTCATATCCTCTTTTGGAAGCGCCAAACGCATGGACCCGACTAAAGTGCGGGTGGACGATATATGGAAAACCTACGGCGACAAATTTGGCTCAAAAATACGTTACGAGTTGCGCAAACGCGGGTTCAAGAAAAAGTACACGGCCATCTTTTCGGTGGAAGAGGCGATGGTCAAAGAGAAGGGAAGTTTTATGGGCGTAACCGCCACTTTTGGTCTTACGATGTGTTCTTTGGCGATAAAAAGACTAACGAAATAAAGGAAGCGGGTGTTTGATTTTTTAGATAGCGATTGGTTCAATATTGGTTTGGAAATAGTCTTCGCGTTTTTAATCTCGTACGATATAAAAAAGTACGTGGAGACGAAAAAGAGAGAGTACGTAATCAATATCGTTTTGACGATAGGTTTCGCCATTTGGACTCTCTACCCTTACTACAATAGTTACGTAGGTTGGGACGAGAAACAAAAAGAGACTATGTTGAGCGCTTGCGATACAAAGGAAAACAGCGACGCTAACGCCACGAAACTCTGCAAATGCCTCGACGACGCCGTGTTTAAGGGATACGTTTACGAAGAGTACGTCAAACTTGACAAAAACGCCAGCGAGTACGAAGAGTTTCTAAAAGACGCGAAAGAGGATTGTTTGGACGAGGGTTGGTTTTAGGTAAAACGCCAAGTTAGGGAGATTTCCAACTAGCGTCCGTTTGAGAGTAGATTTTTAAAGCCGACGCGCTCGTGTCGTACCACAAAGCGCCGTTTATGGGATTAACTGGCGGAGTCGCGGAGATGATCGCGCTATTGTACCCCCGCGTTTGGGTCGTTATCTCGGAACTGCCATAAAGTTTGTAGTGGTTGAGCTCCCCAACCCCTATCTCCAACATCAAATCGTCGCCCTGGGATACGCTATCCGTGGCGTTCGTGTCTAAAATCATATCTTCTCCCGAACTAACCAAACGCCCGCTGACGTTGTCGTTTGGAGAGATGGAGTCGTTTGTATCGGCATATAGGGCGTCCGCGCCGTTGGGAGCGCCAAGGTCGATAGCGTAATAATGAATTCTTTTCCCCCAAGCGTCCGTTCCAAGGCCTATGTTTGTCGGTAAAGTATTGTCCGCTTCCTCTTTTGGAAGTTCGAAATAAGAGTCGGCGTCGGCGTCCCGCGCTAGGTGTATCAAGCGACTTCTTACGATTTCGAGGATTGTTTTGGCGTTTTGCCTCTTAAGGGAGTTTGACTGCAGATTGGCATAGTAGTTCATGGTGGTGAAAACCGTCGCGACTACGCCCGCGATAACCACGGCGATCATCGCTTCGGCCAAAAAATACCCTCCGCGCATTAGAAAGAACCCACTCCGCGTGTGGCGTCAATGAGACCTTTTTGGATTAAGATCTGCGTCAGCACAACCGTAAAAAATTCTATAAACACCGCGAACGCCATAAGCAAAATGGAGAAAAGCGTAATCATGCGAAAGAATTTCGAACTAAGTTCCAACGCGTCGGTTCTAGACCTGTCGCTAATCTCAAGCATGACCCCGCCAATCTGAGCGGAACTTCCGGCGCCCACCAAGAGAGCCTGTTCGAGATCGTCGTACAATTCGCTGCGCAAGATAAATTTCCCATCGTTTTTAATACTTTCCAAACTCTCTCGCAGCGCTTTTTTAAATCGCGTCACCGATGTCGTTTTAATGGCGGAGAGCATCGCTTTTTTGAATGAAATGCCGCTTTGAAGCATTTCTCCCAACATTCCAAAAAGCATAAATTTTTCGAACTTTAAAACGATAGCGGAGCTAAAGGGAAGCGTAAGCGCCAAGCGCTTCGCCACGCCTTGCGCGTAGTGGGAGTCGTTAAACAGCGCCAACAACAAAACGCTAAAGTATCCGCCTACGAGGACCAAACTCAAAAAAAGCGCGTCCGTCATCAATTGCGCCATTTTGAGATGCCCGGCTATCAACGCGACGATCTCTTCGCTATACTCCAACGATCTGGCTATCTGGTAGGGCACGGCGAAAAATTTAACTCCAAAAACGATAATCGTCGCGATGCCGAAGTAGATGAGTGGAAGGGAGATTTTATCGTTGGATTCTCTTTGCAACTCGTCTTTCACCTCAAGATATTTGATGAGTTTTTGCAAGGCAAGCCTAAAGCTCGCGCCTTGCTCGGCCATCGCGATAAAACTCAACGTATCCAAGGATCCAACCTTGTTGTTCGCGAGCGCCTGAGAAAACGTTGAACCCTCTTTGATATCGTCGTATATCTTTAGGTAGGTTTTTCTCTCTTTGCTCGTTTTCGCGCTTTTGGCGAGAACGAGCATGCCGCTCGAAATATTTTTGCCGTTTTGCAAAGTGAAAAGCAGCGTTTTGAGCATGGCGTACGTATTAATTTTCATCTACGTACCCAAGCGACAAGAGTTCCGATATTAGCGTATCGTAGTCGCACAGTCCTTGTTCAAATAGATGTTTCGCGGATTCGAAATAGCTAAAAGTTATCAGATTGTCCCAAACCGACAAGACTGTGCTGTTTTTTAACGCCATGTAGAAGCCGTATCGCGTTTTTATGTCTGGCGGAATCAAGACGACGTCCGTCAAAAGCGTTCTTTGGCCGTAACCCGAAAAGTCGCACCTAACGCAACCTTTTTTCTCAAAGCCGAATTTGTCCGACTTGAAGTAATTTTTTCCTTTCTCGCTAGAACTTGGGATTTTGCAATCGCAAAGTTTTTGAACCAGTCGTTGCGCGATAACGCCACTTAGTGAATACGCCAAGATAAAAAGATCTCCGCCCTCGTCTCGAATTCGCTCGAGCGCCATGTACGAGTTTGTCGTGTGCAGGGTTGAGAAAACCATATGTCCGCTATGCGCCGCTTTTAGGGCTATGTGAATGCTTTCTCTGTCGCGCATCTCGCCAATTGCTATTACGTCCGGATCTTGGCGCATGACGGATTTCATGGCGGTGGCGAAGGTGAAATTTATCGACTCGTTTACTTGGTACTGCGTCACGAAGTCTATCTTGTACTCGATGGGGTCTTCGATGGTGTAGATGATCTCGCGCAAGCGGTCGCGTTGGGTGAGGATGGCGTTTAAGGTAGTCGTTTTGCCGCTTCCCGTCGGTCCGACCGTTAAAAAGAAGCCATTTTTTTGATTGACGAAATGAAGAAGACGCTCGCTCATCGGATGCTCTTTTGGAAAGAGTTGCGAGAACGATTTGAGGTTGTTCGATCTGTCCAAGATACGAATAACGATATTCTCTCCGAAACGCGAGGGCGCTATTTCTATACGAAAGTCAATATTGGCGTTTTGAAACGCTTCGCTAAAACCGCCACTCTGCGGCGTTTGAACGTTGATGAGGTCGATGTTGGATTTTTCTTTGACGATAAGCGAAAATCTTTGGGCGAGGTCGCCGTTTAAAAGGTATTTTGACTGGATTTTTCCATTTTGTCTGTAGCGCAGCCACGAAAAATCTTCATACGCGTTTATATGAATATCGCTTACGTTGTGAACCACTCCATGGTGAAGAATCATCCGAAAAAGAGTTAGGACTTCGTTGTCCTCTCGATCGTAGGAGTTGAACTGTTTTATCTTCTTTTCAATGATTTCTGGATCGACGCTAAGAATCGTTTCGAATTTTTCTTTGAATTCTCTGACCGGAACAACGCGTTGAATGACGCTTTTGTTCAGCTTTTCTTCAAGCGCGAGGAGGCGTTTGGGGCCAAGAAGCTCTTTGAGCTCGATATGAAAGCTTTTCTCGTCTTCGCGAGATATGACAAATTCATACTCTTTGAGCAAATCGAGACTGTGCGAGGGGCTTTTTTCTTTTTTTTGAGTGAAGTTGTGTTCGAGCGCGATTTGTAAAATATTTTTCTTTACGCCGACACTCTGATAATAGTACAGCTCTTTTTGACAAATTTCAATCTGTTGCGGAGTTAAGATATTTTTTAGATTCATGGCGCTTTTTTTTAGAAGATTATACCATTTAATTCAAAGGGATAGATAAAAGTTCAGCGTAGCCGTCGTCCCATCGTCTATGAGCTCATATTGCTTTGTCGAGTAAGCGCTTTGCAGCTCTCGCAAGACTTCATAGTTGTTTGAGACTAGCGGCGTCGTAGTGGTGAAATAAAAGATATTTCCGATTTGTTTCGCCGTATAATTTGTAAATCCAGTTAGCGGCTCGGGAATAAAAGCGCCTTTTTCGCCATCAAGGGAATAGGGGCTGGACGTATTGCACTCAAGGGTGTCGAGAAAAGTGTCGCTAGCTAATGAGCCACCACTTTGAATAGGCATCGCGTCGCTGAGCTCTTTGCATTGAAAAATGGTGGCGGTAATGATGTTTAAGTGAGACTGAAATTGCGTTTTCGTATTTTGTTTCGAGAGGGTGGAGGTATTTAGATAGTTAAACGAGAGAATGACCATAACGCCCGAGAGCGCTATGGTTAGAAGCAGTTCTATTAGAGAGAACGCTTTTTTCATTGGTTTTTAATTAATAGTTTTAACAAAAACCATTGCGTATGGAGGAGTGCCGGTAACGCCGCCGGTACCATAACAAAAAGCTTTGCCAATGGTCGCGCTATTGTAAGCGGCTATAGGAAACAATGTCGTGTTAAGATCAACGGAACCGCTAACGCTATTGTTAAGTATCGCGCAATACTCCTCGGCGTCACTTCCCGTATTCGTCACGGCAAATTCAAACGCGATGTCGGTAGCTGAAGCGTCGCCAGTCGCGTCAATTGCAGTATTTAGATTCCAACCAGTAACGCCTATTTCCGTAATCGTAGTTGGAATAGACGTGAGAATTCTGACATTCGCCTGAGTAAGGTTGTTTTCATCTGTTGGAGCTACGCCAAATTGCATAGTGTAAATATCATAAGCGTTTGATAATTGAGCGCCTTGCTCAACCAGTGACGCCACTAAGGCTTTTTTTGAAGCCAATTTCGTATCATAAAAGTTCGCCGCATACTTAAAGCTAATCATACTTATCGTTCCAAACAAAATAATCGCTATCAACATCTCCACCAAAGAGATACCCTTTCTCATTCCCTTGCGTCCCCTCGTCATGTTACTTCCTTGTATCATGGTATATCCTTTATTTAAGTTATGGGTTTATATCGACGCTAATTATTTTAACTTTAACGAATAAGGCCTAATCTTGATTAAAAATCCATAATCGTTATCCGCGCACTCTTTTCCTACGCAAACGCTTTGAACGTTCGCTTCGTCGTTTTTTATAATATTGAGAAGTCTTTTTAGGAGGGCGTACGAGAAGCCATTGTGTATTTCTCCGTTTATATGGATGATTTGTTTGTCCACGACGGCTATCGCGTCTAGGTTTAAGTCAATGATAATTTGATTGTACTCGTAAACTTTCGACGCTAGTTCGTCGGCGTTCGCGAACACGGCTATAGGCCTGCCTGCCGAGCGTTTCAAATCATAAAGCTCTCGCACGTCTTGTTTGACAAGTTTGTCTTTGTACATTATGTCCAAATAAAAAAAGTAGCTCGATACGCTTATGGTGATCAAAATAAGGATAAACAAAAGAATGAGGTTATATTTTTTCATAACAATACTTCACTATTCCCTCTACCGCGTTTCTCTCTTTTATTTTCGCGTTTGGCGGAAGCATCAGAAGAAATGGTTCCATTTGTAGGGTTTTCGCCTCTACGCAAAAGTTTTTCTCGCTATACGATACTTGTTCGAGCGTGGCGTGAGTGGCTTTGGTTAGTTTTTCTATATCTTCGAGCTCGCTCGCAATGTCGACCTTTTTCACTATTTCGTCCGATCTTTGAAACTCTTTTTTAACTATGTCTCTGTACTGTTTGGCTAAGTCGTCTTTGTTTCCTTTGTTGATTTTAGTCTCTTGCATATAGGCGTATCCGCTAAAAAAGATCGAAGTCGTTAGTATGATGGTGAAACCCAAAGAGAGAAAGCCGGCTTTCGCTTCGCGGTTGATGTTGTCTATGTTGAAGGATACGAGTTTCACCCCGTCGGCGTTATCCGAAAAGACGGTCGAGTAGGATCTTTCTTGGGCGAACTCTTTGGGTTTGTCTAAGATATAATCTATGATTCTGCTATATTCGCATACGATGCCGACGTGTTTGTAGTCAAGTTCAAAAATTATGACCGTTCGCGTTTCGCACTCCGACACTTTTTTCAAAATATTTTCTTTGACTATTTTGTCTTTTGGCAAGAACGCGATGAAATTTATGCACGTGGGCGATTTTCTAACCGATATTTTCATGGCCGGCGAATCAAGGTCGTGTTTCGCCAAATCGTAGATACGGTTGCGTATTTCGTTCGCGTTGCCCGTCGTTTCAATGCATCCCGCCGTAAATATAGCCATTATCGCGCCGCCATCACTTCATTACGTACTTGATAACTCTAGGAGTTACGATGATGACCATTTCGGTTTTTCTCGTCGATTGATATTCGCTCCCGCCGAGTAATCTCGCGTCGGTTTGAGCGATTCCGGGAACGCCTTCGTACCCTCTATCGGAGTTGTTTCTAAAAAGACCCGAGATGATTATTGGAACTCCAGGCTGCACCCTCATGCTGTTTTTGATATTTTTAGTGCGGGTTCTAGGTTGCGAATACGTTATATCGTTTACCGTAAAAGTACTGTATCCGACGATGTCGTTAATCTCCAAAGAGATGTCGGTTAGAACCGTTCCATCCATTATGTTGGAGTTG
>ERZ889078.1221-NODE-1221-length-20836-cov-50.553150_pt1 | contig 20836 bp, 15 predicted proteins | sample MGYA00521266_ERZ889078 | MGnify/ENA primary metagenome ERZ889078 (study PRJEB32303, sample SAMEA104408618) | aquatic metagenome | biome: Brackish water; feature: Pelagic; material: water | place: Baltic Sea | collected 2014-06-16T06:34:00 | depth 76,534 m ...
AATGGGATTTCAAAATGAAAATAGTATTTGTAGATGATAACGAACTCAACCGAATGGTCATGGCAGACATGCTCGAAATACTTTTTGAAGATCTTATTGTGGAAACTTATGAAACAGCCCAAGAAGTACTTGAACTTAATATCCAAGAATATGATTTTATTCTCAGCGATATAGATATGCCTAAAATGAGTGGCTATGAGTTATACAACAGACTAAGAGATGAATTAGACTACAAAAAGCCCATTATAGCTGTGACAGCTTTAGCTGTTAGTGGAGATAAAGAAAAAATGTTAATGCATGGTTTTGATGATTATATGTCTAAGCCCATAGATATTAATGAACTTGAAACTTTAATACAAAAATATATCTCATAATCCAATGAAACAAGATGAAATACACACGCTCCTCAATAGCTTCTTTCTATCTAATAACGAATTAGACAAACGAAGTGCTTTTGATGCATTCGCCCACTCTCTCTCATCTATCATCGTAGATGAATTTGCTACAAACTATCTAATGAATAACCCTTATCTGTCTGTGTATTTAGCTCATACTGACGGAAGCATGCTACTCAAAAAAATAAAATCTTTTGTGGCATTTATATTAACGGCTCCTGTCGATGAAGAGTATGTAAAACGAATTCACTCTATAGGCTTTCTTCACCACACAATCAAACTCGAACCTGCAAAAGTAAGTTATGGTTTTTGGGCTATTGGTGAAGTACTCAATAAATTAGCACTGACAAATCCTCTTGTAAAAGAGCATAAGTCTTTTATAACTAAACTACTCAAATTTGTAGAACATCTTATGAATGATGGATATTATATTAAAAAGAATGCCCTTCTTCATGATTCTATTGGTGAACTTTCAAGTTTTAATGCTCAGAATGAACTTTATGTTGGATTTAATATCCATAAGTTAAATGCAAAAAAAGTACAATTAGCTTTAGCAGATTCTGCAAATATTGAACTATTGGATGCAATACAAGAAGATCATTCAAAGTGTTCTTTTGGAAAAATTTTACAAAAAATCAGCGATGATAAACGGTACGAATATATTTTAGGAACCTCATCAGATACCATCAATGATTTACATCAGAAATGGCATCTTGAATTTCAATCTATTAAAGAAGCTTTAAGCAGTAAAGATACAGATAAAGCTCAAATACACAACAAAAATATTGCAACAATAACGCAACAGTTACTATCTATACTTGATACCAGCATTCAAGCAAATATCCAAGATGGTCAACTATCTCTTCGTTCAAGCATCACATCTATGAAAAAGATAACCAAGATTTTTTATAATAAAAACTATAAAGAACTCCAAGAGCATTCCGAAGAAGAAGCTATCACTAAAGCTATAAATGAAACTATACTTTCTGAGTTTTCATGGGCTATTGAAGATATAAAACTAACAGATACTGAGCCTCTAACTAACGATATAAAGCTTGTTAGTAAAACCATTCGATATAGAGCAAGAAATATTTATATAAATATTGAACTCAAAAAAACGCAAAATACTGATTATGTCCACGAGATGATACAATTACTTCTAGAGGTACTTGAACTTCATTTCTTTGTTCAAGAAAGAGAACTTTCTCTTATAAACTTTGCTGATGAAGCTGAGAACGCCAACAAATCAAAAGATATGTTTTTAGCAAATATGTCTCATGAACTTCGAACACCTATTAATGCTATTACAGGATTTTCTCAAATTTTAATGAAGAAAAAAGACACTCCTGAGAGCACAAAAAAATATGTAGAAAAAATAAATATAGCTGGGAATAACTTACTAAATCTTGTAAACACCATTTTAGATTTTGCAAAGCTTGAATCTGGAAAAATGCAATTTAATCCATCGCTTAGTAATATTGCCGCCATTCTTAATGAAGTGAGAATATTAGTTACTCCTCTTGCAAATAAAAAAAATATAACTCTTACGATGCCAAATATAGTCTCCTTAAATCTTTATATGGACAATACTTTATTTAAACAAGTTCTGATAAACCTTTTAACAAATGCTATAAAGTTTACACATCAAGATGGCTTAGTAGAACTTCATATATCTTACAATAAAGATAATCATACCTATATCTTTGAAGTCAAAGATAATGGAATCGGTCTTTTAGCTGAGGATATAAAAAAACTTTTTACTCCTTTTTCTCAAGTTGAAAATAGCTACCAAAAAGAGCATAAAGGTTCAGGTCTTGGACTGATGATTTCTAAAAATATCGTAGAAGAGTTACATAAAGGAAAACTTTGGGTTGAGAGCATAAAAGATAAAGGAAGTAGTTTTTTTATCCAAATGCCGACACCTATGATTGAATCACACACTTACTCAGTAAATAATGCACCTCAAGGTGCCGCACATATTTTAGTGGTTGAAGATTCGCCTGAATATCAAAAGATTCTTATCGACTCTCTTCAAGATACGCACACTATGACTATAACAGACACTATAAATAAAGCCAAAGAGTTGATTTCCAAGAATCATTATAACTTTTTAATTTTGGATTTTTTCCTTACAGATGGTATTAGTTCTGAAATTCTTCAATTCATGGAAGAAGAAAATATTTTTGTTCCTGCCATTGTAATTTCAGCAGAAGATGAGCTACATATCTCTTCTTCACTCTCAGGAAGCAGTAATCTTGAGTGTATTATCAACAAAAAAGATATTCACCAGATATGCGCCTCTATTCGTGGAGAAATAGTTAATGAATAGTTTTTTCAATAAATTTTTTAAAGAGAGCATGCTGGGAATAGTTTTCCTTGTCACTTTTGTAATGATAATTGGTTTAAGCTATCTTATCCCTAGCTTTATTAAAGAACAAGCATTCAAAGATGCATATGATGAATCAGATAGACTCACTAACTATCTCAGAATGTTTCGTTCATACTATACAAGTGATATTCTTAAAAAAGTAAAAGAACATACAGATTTACAAGCTAATTTTGACCATAAAACACAAGAAAAAGTAATCCCTCTTCCTGCAACGCTCGTGCATGATTTAGGTGAACGTTTTACAGAAGAAACTGATATATCCATTCAAATGTATAGTAACTACCCTTTCCCAAACAGAGCGTCAAGAAAATTAGATAGTTACCAAAAAGATGCACTTGCGTATATTCTTAAAAATCCTGGAGAAGCTTTTTCCAAAGAAGACACCGTTGATGGACAACTGACTTATAGAACAGCTTTTGGAGACTACCTCTTTGACGCTTCATGTGTAACTTGTCACAATACAAGAGCAGATACGCCTAAGAACGATTGGAAACTTGGAGATATGCGCGGTGTTATAGAAGTTAGCATCCCCATCCATGTAGACAAAATTTCAAGCCAAGGTCTTACAAGTAAGGTTTTATTATTTATTCTTGTAAACTTTTTATTTTTAGCGCTTTATTATTTTTTACAAATAAAGATGAAAAATGAAAAACTCCAAAATGCTGTAAGCAATAAAGATAAAATTCTCTCAGAATATAAACGTGCTGTTGATGCAGGGGCTATTGTATCAAAAACAAACTCCAAAGGTCTTATCACTTATGTAAATGATGCCTTTGTACAAATTTCCGGATACAGTAAAAAGGAACTTTTAGGGAAACGTCATAGCATCGTACGCCACCCTCAAACTTCTTCAGAGGTCTTTAAAGAGATGTGGGAAAATCTATTAAACAAAAAGATCTGGCAAGGAGACCTGAAAAATAGAAAAAAAGATGGCACATCGTATTATGTTTATGGCACTATAGTTCCTATTTTGGATGAAAAAGATTCCATTGTTGAATTTTTAGCGATTAGATATGATACAACAATCCTCCATGAAGCGATCAGCAGAGCCACTCTTGCAGAAAAAGCAAAGGGGAGTTTTCTTGCCAATATGTCCCATGAACTACGTACTCCGCTCAATGCCATCATAGGCTTTTCTCAAATTTTAGAAAAACGTAACAAACTTGAAGACAAAGACAAAGTATATGTTGAGAAAATTCAACTCTCTGGTAGAAATCTTCTTGCCTTAGTCGATTCTATTTTAGATTTTTCAAAAATAGAAGAAGGAAAAATGGAGTTCTATCCAACAGATATAAATATAGAAACTCTTTTTGATGAAATAAACATACTTTTAGAAACGCAAGCAAATGATAAAAAAATAAATATCATCCGTGATGGTTTTGAGAATACACATCCATTATTTGCTGATAAACAACTTCTCAAACAAGCTTTTATCAATATTCTCTCTAACGCTATAAAGTTTACACCCGAGCATGGTGAAATCAAGATACATTATCAATACAAAGATTCACTTCACCACTTTAGCATTTGTGATAATGGAATAGGTATATCACAAGCAGATCTCAAAGAGTTATTTTATCCATTTAAACAAGGCGATGGAGCGAGAGAAACTCTAGCTAAGGGAACTGGATTGGGACTCGCTATTACAAAAAAAATTATTACCGAGCTTCATAAAGGAAGTATCAGCGTGGAAAGTGCGCTCGGCAAGGGAAGTTGCTTTAAGGTTTCACTTTAATTTCAAGCAATCAAGGATAAAATACCTTTTATAAATACATAAAGGGTATCCATGCTTAATTTAGCATCTTTTTTACAACTGCTCAAAGAATCTTTTAGAGATTTATTACCTATCATCTTAGTTATCATGTTCTTTCAACTGGCGATTATTCAAACTGTACCTGAGAATTGGCTTAGCACAACCATAGGTCTAGCTATAGTCGGTGTGGGTCTCGCTGTGTTTTTACTTGGGCTTGAAGTTGGAATATTTCCAGTTGGAGAGGGTCTTGCTGCAGACTTTGCACACAAAGGTTCCACTGGATGGATTATTCTTTTTGCTTTTATGATTGGCTTTGGAACCACTGTTGCCGAACCCGCTCTTTTAGTTATAGCGGACAAAGCCGCAGGCATTAGTTCTGGCAGAATCGATGCGTTTACCCTTAGGATGGTTGTCGCTTTTTCTGTAGGTTTTGCTATAGTTATCGGAGTGTGGCGTATCATCAAAGGCACACCTATTCATTACTATATCATTACAGGGTATATTCTTGTTGTAGCTGCAACTTACTTTTCACCAAAAGAGATAGTTGGACTTGCATTTGACCTTGGCGGTGTTACAACTTCTACAGTAACCGTTCCGCTTGTTGCAGCACTTGGAATTGGTCTGGCTTCCACAATCAAGGGGAGAAATCCCGTTCTTGATGGTTTTGGGCTTATTGCATTTGCATCTTTAACTCCTATGATTTTTGTACAGTTTTATGGTGTTTATGTTTATCAATTTATTGAAGCTTCAGATATAGTTATGCCTGTTGCCCAACATATAGTTGAAACTGCGCCTGCCTTTAACTTTAGCCTAATAGCACTTTTAAAAGGTCTTCTTGGTGTGATCGTGGATGTTGTTCCTATTCTTGGTGTCATTTTGTTTTTTCAGTACATCATACTTAAAAAGCCTATTGAAAATTTAAAAGAAGTTCTTATTGGTTTTGCACTTGTTATTGTTGGGCTTGATGCTTTTATCATCGGTTTGGAGATGGGACTTTTTTCTCTTGGCGAGACTATGGCTCAACAATTAACACAAAATGATAGTAACGTTATTATCTACACTTTTGCTGGAGCTATTGGTTTTTCAACTACTATGGCTGAACCTTCACTCACAGCCATAGCAAGAAAGGCTAAAGAGATTAGTGATGGAAAAATCAACGACTTCGTTCTTCGTTTAGCTGTTGCTCTTGGTGTATCTATAGGTATCGCACTTGGTGCATTTAGAATTGTAAACGGTGGAGACATTGTTTACTATATTATCGTTGGTTATATGTTTGTTATCGCCCTTACATTTATAGCACCAAAATATATCATCCCTATCGCTTATGATAGCGGCGGTGTTACAACTTCAACTGTTACTGTGCCTTTAGTTGCAGCGCTTGGGCTTGGTCTTGCTACTAACATCCCTGGGCGAGATCCGCTGATAGACGGTTTTGGGCTTATTGCTTTTGCTTCATTATTTCCTATGATAACAGTTATGGCTTATGGTGTTATAACAGAGAGAATGGGTGTCAAAGGTGAACATGAAAAAGAAGAAATTCACCTAGATGAACTCCGTCATGCTTTAGCAGATGCTGAAAATATGGGACTCTCAACGGTTCATGTTCATGGAACAGGTAAACGTCACTCTTATGAGATGCAATTTTCTGCGGTGCATGTTATAGTGCCACATGAAAAAGAAGAAGCAGCACTCCTTGCAGCAAAAGAAGCAGGTGCGAGAGGTGTGACTATTATGTCAGCACACGGAATGGGTCTTGATGAGATGCATAACTTTTACAATAGACTCCATAGCGATTCAACGGACTCAAACCTTATGTTTATAACGCCTACGAAAAATGTGAATAGAATTATTAAAGAAGTTATCAATAAACTTGATATTGTCGGTGAAGGTGAAGGGATTGCTTATGCATATCCTATCACACACCTCAAGGGTTTGACTCTTAAAAGCACAGACCTTTAAAGCTCTTTATCCTCGCGGGGTAAAGAGATACAAAAAGTAGCTCCATCTTCTTCATTTTTTACCGATAAACTTCCATTAAAATGCTCAGTTATCATTTTCTTACTCATAAACAAACCAATACCTGTCCCTATACTTTCATGTTTAGTTGTAAAATATGGATCAAATATTTTTTCAATTATACTCTGAGGAACTCCACCGGCATTATCATGTATACTCACATATACATTTTCATCATCTCTATGTAAATCGAGTCTTACCTGAGGATTTTGTATCTTTTTTTCTACCAATATATCTTTTGCATTGTTTAAAATATTTATAACAACCTGTAGAAGTTCTCTTTTATATCCATAAAACTTGCAAGTACATTTACCTTCTACATTAACAAGATATTCTATATTATTTTTCTTATATTCACTTTCTATAATCGGATACGCTTCTTGTAAAATATCTGTCAATAAAAAATCAGATTTTACTTTTTCATCACTTGCTATACTTCTAAAGTCATCAATAGTCTGACTCAAATGGGCTGTGTATTCTTTTACTTTTGTAGATACATCTAAAAATTTCTTAGATTCCATAAGCTCTAGGTCTTCTAGCTCTATCTCGAACTCTAAGTCATTTAAAGTGTTGTTGATAGCTCCTATTGGTTGTCTCCATTGGTGTGCAATATTTCCTATCATATCGCCCATCGCAGCTATCCTATTTTGAGATTCTATCATTTTTGTTTGTCTCTCTTGCTCTGTGATGTCTCTATGAAAACCGGTGATTCTCACTAAAGTTTCGCCATCATCTTCAAAAAAGGCATCCCCCACATCTTCTATAATCAATCTTTCACCAAAGTTAGTAACAAGTGCGTATCGAATTCTAAAATGTACAAAATCTAAATGACCTGAATAATTATCTACCACATCCTCCATAGCAGAGTGATGGTCCATCCTGTCTCTATCAGGAATTAAATTAAGAAAGTTTAAATATGTAAGCTCTTCATCTTCTTTGAATCCAAGTCTTTTTTTCCATCCAGAACTTAAATAAAATTCATTTGATTGGAGATTATAATCCCAAAAACCATCTCTAGAGGAGTTAATGGCAAATTCAAATCTACTACTCTGCTTTTGCAGTAAACTATCTTTTTCAATTATTTGATGCTCAAACTTTTCATCTGCTAAAACTTTAGCTGTTATGTCAAACCTTATAGCTTTATACCCAACTACTTTACCTGCTTCTTTTACTGGAGATATTGTAGAGTCGACCCAATAAGGTGAACCATTTTTTTTGATATTTTTAATAACACCGTGAAATGTTTCACCTGATTGTATAGTTTTCCAAAGATCTTCAAAAAATGCTTTTGAAGTGTCCGGATCTCTTAAAATAGAATGAGGAAATCCAACAAGCTCTTCTTTAGAATATCCGCTGATTTGACAAAAATTACTATTTACATAGGTAATCACACCTTTTAAATCAGATTCTGAAACAATGAGATTTCTATCATAAATATTTGTATCTTCTCTTAATTTTTTTCCTGATTCTTCAAGTGCTCTTTTAATTATTCTATCATCTTTATCATGGAGTATAACAGCGAGCACAAGAACAGCTTGTAATAATAATGATATATTCTCATGTGTAAAAAAAATCATATTCGCCAACAAAATAATGATAACAAGTATATGCGTCGCTGTTATCCTTATATGCGGATTATAAATGAAATGCATCATTTTAAAAAAACTCTATTTCATTGTCTTGAATCTCTTTTTCTTCTAAAAAATCGATAATCAACTGCACATCCATTTTAAGCGATGCATTGTAAAACATAGGGTTTTGTGCTTCTTTTATCCATACATTTTGTCTAAAATTTTCTAAGGTTATTTGTAAGGATTCAAAATATATACCTGTTTGCTGTAAATCTTTCATAAACTTGTCTTCTAGAGATAAAATCGTATTGGCAAAATCAGTTAAAGATACAGCGATATCAGCAAAATCCAGATAAGAGTTTAAAATTGATGCATATTTCTTATATAGATAGGAGAAACTTTGAAGATAATCTTTATTTAAACCATCTGCTTGGAAGAGCATTGCAATAAAGCTATCAAGCTCATGTGCCAGTTCTTGCAGCTCATCTTTATCATCCATGAGAAGATTTTCATAATAATCACTACTCTGTCTTTGTACTTTTTCTAGGGTGTTTGGAGTCTCTTTCATCTGAAGTGTCTCGTTTTTATTCACTTGAAATGCCAGTTGATTGAGTTTTTGTTCTAATATTTTATTTTTTCTTTCTGTCGATTCAAGTTCTTCTTCTAATTTCACCTGATATTCTAGAAGCAACTTTTGATCACTTATCGATTTACATGCTTGAAAAAGTACATTCACCATCATCTGTTTATCAACTGGTTTATTTAAAAAGTTATTCACACCCATATTGATAAGATTTGTTAAAAGTCTTGATTCATTATGTGCTGAGAGGACAACAATTTTAGGCTCTTCTTCTGTATGACGGTTAATCGAATCTATAAGCTCCATGCCACTCATTATAGGCATATTTATATCTGTTATAAGAATGTCTATATCTTCTTTTTTAAAAAGCTCAAACGCTTCCTGACCATTTTTTGCCGTATACACCTTTGCAAAAAGCTTCTCTAAAGAGCTTTGCATAGCATCTCTTAAAATTGCTTCATCTTCTGCATATAACACATTGAGAGTGGATGAAACTGCCCTTAAATCTTTTGCACTAACTTTCATGTAGAATTCCTTATTGTATTAAATCACTATATTCATACTTCACCGTATCTATATAAAGTTTACTTCCTAGAACAATAATACGATCATCTGTTTTGGCTTTTTTTCTAAACTCTTTTATAACTTTGTCTTGTTCCTTGTCTGAATAAGCACGCTTTTTAAGGTATTTTTTTAAAGAGATTAGTTTATTTTTAGGCTTGAATTTTTCTTTTTTTTCAAGCTCTGCAACTTCACTTATCTCTTTGAAGTTCTCAGAATCTTCTTCTATTTCAGCATCAAGATGTTCTTCTTCTACTGCAACAGTTTGTATTGGCGCACCCAGCATAAACTGTGAAGATAAAGTACTCAGAAAATTTTTAAGTTGCTCATCTTTTTCTTTATAAATTTGCTCAATCTTTTCTCTTTCTCGAATAAGCATAAGCTCTTTTTGGTCACGCAAACTTCTTGTTTCACCCTCTAACTTTTCCACTTTTATTTGAAGCTGAGAGTTTTGGTCTTCTAAAAATTTATAGTATCTATCGTCTGTTGCTTTTGTAGGTGCTCTTCTTATTTGAGGTTTTGCTTTAGGAGTTGGAGCTTTGGCAGTTGTATCAATATCAACATACTTCACCCCATCAATCACGCTCACCTCTAAAGAACCACGTCTCACACGATTGTGAATAGCTTCTTTAGAAACTCCCAAATGTTCTGCGGCTTCGAGTATAGTTATGCTTGCCATAATAATTATCTCATGTTCTCAATGTTTAAAGGCGCGTCCCATTCACCCTCGCGAACCATCTTAATAACCATTTGCAAGTCATCAAGTTTAGCACCTTTAACACGAATAGAATCTCCTTCTATCTGAGCATTGACTTTGAGTTTCATATTTTTAATTTCTGCAGTAATCTTTTTAGCCTCTTTAGTTTCAATATAATCAACCACTTTAAAAGTAACTTTTCTATTTCCGCCTGAAGAATCTTCAACTTTAAGCTCGTCAATAACCTTAGAAGATAAGCCTTGTTTTAAAAACTTTCCTATAACTACATCTTTTAGCGCATCAAGTTTGTTATCGCTTGAAGCTATTAAAACTAAAGTTTTAGCTTTTTCATTAAAAGTAACTTCATACGTAGTTCCTTTAAAATCGTAACGATTTGCAACTTCTCGATCTACAAGATTTATCGCATTTTTAAATATTTGTATATCAATTTTTGCTGTAATATCAAATGAATGTTCTTTTGCCATCTATAACCCTTTTATAACATCTTTGGATTATTATAACACATATACTATGTTAGTTATCATTAAAGTGTTCTTTTATAATTCCTTTTTACGTTCAAGACCAAGTTCAATCTTAAACACCACTCCATTGCCTTCGTTATATATGCTTAATACTCCTTCATGATGCTCTTCTATAATTGTTTTAGACATATACAAACCTAAGCCTGTGCCATTTTTTTCATGTTTAGTTGAGAAGTATGGGTCAAATACTTTATCTATAATATCATCGGGAATTCCCCCACCATTATCTCCAATAGTAACTACAACTCCATTGTCAATATCTTTAGTCACTATAACTATCTCAGCATTACTTATCTCTTTTTGGGTGAAGTTATCCTCTGCATTTTTTAAGATGTTGAGTATAACTTGCATAAATTCACTTTCTAACATTTCTAGCTTACTTGAAGAGTTGTAGTCTTTCATAACTTTTATATTGTTAGCTACTAAAGAGCCTTTCATGATGTTTAATGCTTTTTCAATTGGATTATTTACTTCTAGTATCTGAAAAACAGTTTTAGGTTTGTAAAAGTCTCTAAAATCATCGATAGTTGTTGTTAAGGTTTTCGTTAAGCTTCCAATATCACATAGTCCCCCAATAAAATACTCTTGACACTCCTTTCTACTTTGAAGCTCTTGTAAATCATATGTTTGCAATTCTAGCTTTATTTTTAAATCGATAGAAGTCGCGGCAATCGCTCCTAAGGGTTGCCTCCATTGATGTGCTATCATACTAATCATCTCTCCCATTTGAGCCATTCTTGTTTGTGCGAAAAGTTGTTGGTCTTGTTTTTTATTTTTTTCAACTTCATCTTTGACCCTTTGTTCAAGAATTGCATTTATCTCCTTATTCGATCTATTCTGTACATCGATAAAGGCTTGACGTTGCCGCTGCCAACGTAGAGATAGAGCTATTACAAATAAAAATAGTAAGATAATGACGACTAACTTCAAAATTAGATTACGCAAGTAGGATTCGAGCAACGCTGCTTCTGGAACATCAGCTACTTTCCATAAATGATTTGACTCAATCTCAGCTACACTTCCGTACTCAGCGAGCCTCTCAAGATCATCTGTACTAAGAAAAATTTCTTCTCCTAGTTTATCACGACTCCCTAAAGCCGTAACTTCTATGAGTCCAGACTTAGCGCTATGTATAATCATAAGCTTGTGTCCAGATGATTGTTCATTACTCAATAAGTGCGCTAACACTTCTGGGTTGAAACTCACAAATAATGCTAGCGTCTCTTCTTCATGCTTCCAAATCGAGAGTATATCAAAGTGGTAGTTATAGGACATGGGGTGAATTTCACTAATTCTGGGAGAATGACCGGTCACAAACTTCTCTAAACCAACGCGACAAACCACACCTATCGTATCATCAAAGTCTGCAAACATTGGCTTGCCTTTCTCATCTGCTATAGCAAAGGAAACAAAAGATGGGAAGTGATGTTTCAGATTCTCTCTAATGAGATCAATAGTCTCCTCTTCTGGGTTTTTAGATAACTTTTTTAGTAACTTACTCTGACCCTCTGCAAATACCGACATAGTACGCTGACGTTCACTCAAAAGCACATCTATTCCACGTGCCGTAGCTTCACTGACATATAAAGAATGTTCTTTTAAATTTTGTAACTGTCCGCGGTAATCTACAAGAACATTCCAGATGAGAATTCCTGTCGCCAATGTAATAATAAACACACTAAATTTATCTACAGAATTAGCAAGGTATCCCCCAACTTTATTCATTATTTTTATTTCCTATTTTTTCTAATGGCTCAGAAAAGTAATACCCCTGGTACTCATCAATATCGAGTTCTTGTAGCATTTGAAATATTAACTCAGAATGAACGTACTCAGCAATCACTTTTATCCCAAGCTTATGTGAAAATTGCACTATCGCTTCTACTAGAGTATGGGCTCGAGTATCCGTATCTATATCTCTGATTAAAGACCCGTCTATTTTTAAATAATCAGGTTCTATCTCTAAAATATACTCAAAATTGGAAAAACCAGATCCAAAATCATCTATCGCAATTTCGACGCCATATTGACGGAATTTTTTTATAAAATTTTTCACGTCATCATAATTTTCAATTGCTTCACTCTCAGTGATTTCAAAAACAGCTCTCTTGCCTAGCTCTGCATGTTCTAAAAAAAATGCATCAATTTTTTTAACAAATGCAGTGTTTTTAATATCACTATAGGTAAAATTCATACTCAGAGTATGCTTTGAATCTTTTAGTTTGTTTAAGGCAGTAAATACAATTGTAGAAGATAAATGCTCATAGAGTCTGGTTTTAATAGCAACGTCTAAGAAGTAAGATGGGAGCATATGTTTGAGAGTCTTTGCTTCTTGCAAGCGCATAAGAGTCTCATGCTTCACTGTTTTACCTTCCTTGTTTACAATCGGTTGGTAGACAGCAAGCACTCGCTTATCCTCAATCGCAGCCAATATATCATCTCTGCATTGAAGAGTTAATCCACTCTCTTTTCTATGGTCTATTGATTTAGAATACATAAGAAAAGAAATTTTATTTTTCTTTGCATAATCAAGTGCTATTTTTGCGGTCTCGTAAATGTTTTCTTTTTCTGTTGAGATTCCTATTGTAATATCCACACTTATAGTGTATTCGTCAATCTTTATCTTGAGGTTATTTAAGCCATCAAATAACTTTTGGATAAGTACATTATATTTATCTATCTCAATCTCTTTACTTGTGTCAATAATGGCAAACTCATCCGCAGAGAGTCTATAAAGTAAACATGTTTGTGCGTCAACGTGTAAACTTAGGTAAGTGGCAAATTTCTCTAAAACTTTTGAACCGATATCACCTCCATACACTTCATTGATTACTCTAAACTCATCAATGTCTAAAAGAATAACGGTAGGAGAGTCTAAGGTCTCTAAATCTCTAAAAAAAGAATAGCGGCTAAAAAGTTTTGTTAAAGAGTCATAGCTTAATTTATATTCTATCTCTTCATTTCTGCTTTTTACTTCCGCTTCAAGCTCATTTTTATAGCTATCGCTCAATGCTAAAAGTTTTATTTTTTGAACTGTTTTAAAAATCGCTTTTAAGAACTGCTCTTGTTCTAGCGGCTTGAGTATATAGCCATCTATATCTAGTTCTATTGCTTGTAAAATATATGTGCTGTCGTTGTAGGCTGATAAAAAAAGGATTGGTATATTCTGATTTTGCTCTCTGATTATTTTTAACATCTCCAAACCATTTAACTTTGGCATGTTTATGTCACTAAGTATTAAATCAAAACTTGCATTTTTAAATTTTTCAAGCCCATCTTCACCATCAATCGCGACAGTTATATCTTTAAAGAAATTACTTAGTAAGGCTAAGGTTCTCTTTCGGGCTGAATCATCATCTTCTACATAAAGTAGTTTTAAGCCCATGCTCATAGTGGAAAGTTCTTTGATATTAACAGACACATTTACCCCCTAAAATAAAAATTAATTATAGTATATCATAAGATGCATTTCCAAAAATCCAAACTTACTAAAAAACAGGACTTCCATCAAAGCCAAAACCACTGTTAAAGTTATTGCCAAATGAAGCAAAACTTGGATCTTCATGTCCTTGCATAACAGAACGTGCACGAAGTTTTTCTATATCTGCTTTTGAAGATATATCTTGGGGGCAGACAAGAGTGCATTCATTGCATAAAGTACAATCCCAAACACCATTGGTCTGTATAGTGTCAATTTTTTCTTTAATGTCATCTTCTCTCACATCACTCACATATTTCCAAACACGCGTAAGAGAAAATGGCCCTAAGAATTCACCGTTAACAGCATACACAGGACAAGCACTATAACATGAACCGCAAAGTATACAGTCACTTTGCACTTCATTTATTTTTTCATTTTCTTGTGTTACCGGGTTTACTTCACCACTCACTAGTGACCATGCTTTTGCTTTTGCATTAAAGGACAGAGCCTTATCCATATCTACAACCAAGTCACGAATAACACTCACATTTTTAAGAGGCTCTATCAAATCTCCCTCTTGCACTTTGTAAGAGCAAGCCAAAACTTCTCTACCGTTTGCACGCATAGAACAGCTACCGCAAATGCTGCTTCTGCAGCCGCTCGCATAGACCAAACTAGAATCTTGTGTATGTTTAATCTCATTTAAAACTTCTAAGAGCGTAGGATCTGCCAAATCCACTTCATAGCTATGCAGTGATTCTCTTTGTATTGTTATCTTCATTTAGTCCACCCTATAGTGAGCGCCGCAGCTCTCTTTTATATCCAAGGCTTCACGAACCACATATGCACAAAGCTCTAAGATATTTTTAAATTCTAAAAACTCAATTCTGTTTGTATTATAAATTTTTGATGTATCTACTGCGCCCATAAGGTGAAGCTTTGATTGAATCTCTTTTATTGTGTCTTGAGCCAAAAGCAAATCTTTTTCACACCTCACTATCCCGACATTTTTATAAAACAGCTCTCCGATTTCTTCTTTTATCTTGTAGAAATCCAGTTCAATAGCATTTTCATCATCTCTTTGCGCATACTTATTCACATCTATATTTTCAGCTGCCCTATGAGCTGCATTATGCGCCAAAGCATATGCAGCAGCACTTTGTCCAGCTTGCTTTCCAAAAACAATCAACTCCAAAAGTGAATTGCCTCCAAGACGGTTCGCACCATGCACTCCATGATTTGCACATTCGCCGGCTGCATACAAACCCTTGATGCAAGTGCTAGAGTTTTTATCCACTTCTATACCACCCATAGTGTAATGTGCCACAGGTTTAATAGGAATCAAATCTGTAAGCGGATCAATGTTTTCATAAAGTTTTGCCAGCTTTCTTTCTTGCGGCAACTCTTCATTAATAAACTCTTCACCTAAATGCCGTATATCTAAAAAAACTTCTTCACCTTTAAGCACTTGCTCATTTATAGCACGCGCCACCTCATCACGCGGACGCAACTCGTTGACAAATCGTTCTCCCTTAGAGTTTATAAGATAGCCACCTGCTCCGCGTGCTGATTCTGAAATGAGGATAGAAGAGTTTTTGAGTCCTGTTGGGTGAAACTGCACAAAGGCCATATCTTTTAGCTTGGCTCCAGCTCTAAGTGCGCTCACAATCCCATCGCCTGTTGAAGCTGTTGAGTTTGTAGAATATTTGTCATACACTCTACTGTACCCACCAGTTGCTACGATAACTGACTTGCTTTCATACACTTCTACTTCACCACTTCGTATATCTAAAACACTAACACCACAAACTTCACCGTTATCTGTAATAACATCAAGCAAAAACTTCTCATTTAAAATCTCAATTCCCTCAGATAAACATTTGTCATATAAGCTATGAAGAATTTTCAGACCAGTATAATCTTGTGCATGACACGCTCTTGGTGAAGATGCGCCGCCAAGACTTCTTTGCGCAATTTTTGCATCCTTGTCACGAGAAAAGCAAACACCGATGCTGTCTAACCATTTTACCGCATCAGGGGCATTCTCACATAAGTGACGCACTGCATCCTCGTTTGCCATCCCATGCGCTGATTTTAAAGTGTTAGCGATATGTGATTCGATGCTATCTTCACCATTGTTACCCAAAGCTGCATTTATTCCACCCTGTGCCATACATGTTTGTGAGCGTGTTGGGTACTCCTTTGTAAGCACTCGCACACTCGCACCTTTTTCTTTTGCATGCAAAGCTGCTGTTAAACCAGCACCTCCTGCACCTATAATCAAGACATCATTTTTCATTTATTTCCTATTAACTTAAACATTTTTTGATAACGCTATAAAGTACATCGTCATCTATAGGTTTTGAGATATAGTCAGTCATTCCCTCTTTGATGAACCTTTCTCTGTCTCCAGTCATAGCATTTGCTGTTAAAGCAATAATTGGTACTTCATACCCATAAAGGCTATGAATTCTTTTCATCGCTTCGCAACCTCCAAGATTTGGCATATTTTCATCCATTAAAACTAAATCAAACTTTTCACATCCAAACATATCTACAGCTTCTACGCCATCGTTTGCAATCTTATAACTCAAACCAAATTCTTCCATAAATACTTTGATTAACATTTGGTTTGTCTTATTGTCTTCTGCTATAAGAACATGCCCATATAAAGCTTCTCTCTCCTGGGTCTCGTCTACAAGAGCTTCTAAAACATCTGGTTTTTGAAGCTCTTGTAAAGGAAGAGAAACTCCAAAATTACTCCCTTTACCCTCAACGCTCGTAAGTGAAATCTCTCCTTGCATCTGCTTCACCAAATTCAAAACTATGCTGAGTCCTAAACCTGTGCCGCCATAAGTTCTTGTAGTGGAGTTATCCGCCTGCTCAAAGGGTTTAAATATTTTTTCTTGCGCCTCTTGGCTCAAACCGATTCCCTCATCAATCACATTCACAAGAAGTTTTGAATCTTTATATGCAACTTTAAACTCTATTTTCTTACCTTGTGGCGTGAATTTAATCGCATTAGAAACTAAGTTACTAATAATCTGAGAAATTCGCAACCAATCACCACTCAGACTCACATTTGCATTTTCTTCAATCGATACTTGAAAATCCAATGCAGAGTTTTCAATTAAAGTTGTAAACCTCTCAAGTAAAATCTGGATGCTTTCTTTGAGATTAAAAGCATGAAAGGAGAGTGAAAAATTACCGCTTTGGAGTTTTGAAAGGTCCAAGATATCATTAATAAGCCCTATGAGATTTGCGGAACTCTCTTGTATATTGGACAAGTATTTTAAGTGTTTCGCTTCTTTAATAGTACGCGATAATATACTTGAAAAACCAACAATGGCATTTAAAGGTGTTCGAAGTTCATGCGACATGTTTGACAAAAACTCACTCTTTGCTTTTTCACCGCTTATCGCCATATCACGGGCTTTAATGAGTTCAGTCACATCATATCGTACGCCAAGATACTCTTCAATAGTGCCATCAAGATCAAGAATAGGCATAATAGAAGTGTCTACAAAATAAAAACCATTATCTTTTGTACGGTTTTTAATTGTCGCTTTGAATACTTTTTTATTCTGTAATGTTTTCCATAACTCTTTAAAAACCTCTCTAGGCATATCCGGATGCCTAATTATATTATGAGATTGTCCTATCAATTCTTCTTTAGAGTATCCAGAGACATCACAAAACTTTTGATTCACATAAGTGATAACACCTTTGGGGTCTGTTTTAGACACTATTGCACTTTCATTTAAAGCGTCAAAAAATTGTTGTAGCTCATTTCTAAGTTTTTGAGCTTCTAAAGAAACGACAACCTCTCTTATGTATACAATAAAACAAAATACCAATAAAAAAATTGCACTTAGAGAAAGTATTTGAATAATTGACTCGATTTCTTTATGCAAGTGATTTAATTGTCTGTGTGTATGTAAAACCACTGCATCTAAAACTACCGTTGTATTATTTTTTTGTATCTCTTTGTGAATGTTTTGGATAGACTTTTTCACTTCATATAAAAGATGCAGATGCTTTTGCAGGAGTTCCTTTTGAGCCATTTGGGAAGGTATCTCTTGAGGTTTTATACTCTCATTTTTAGAATTCAATACACCAAACATATATAAAAGAAATTCTTTATCCATAGATTCTTCACCCTCTTTAAAAAGGTATGATTTATATTCTTTTTCCAACCATGCAAGTGAATTTTTCATCACTGCCGTATCTGTTTTAAGATCTTCATGAAGGAGTTGTAAATAGGTGTTTTTCTCTTGTATTTTTTTAAAGAGTCTTGCAAGTTTTTTATCTTCTATTTTTTCAATTCTTTGAAAATAATATGTGAAACGATTTTGAAAATTTTGATTAATAGCAACCATCTCGTCATAATTTTTCAAAGTATCCAATTTATTTAAAATTATTGTTTGCTTTTGACTTATCAATTCCAACTCATAGGAGAGCTGTTTTATATCTGTAAATTCGTCTATAGATTTGCTTATTTCAATATTTCTCACTATGTAAAACAGTATGATGAGCAAAGATACTAAAAAAACTGGTGCAATTAAAAAATACTTTTTCATAGTTTCGTATCTCCTAAAATCTTAGGTGTTTCACCGTTAAGCGTTTTTAAAAACATCTCTATATCTTCAATCTCACTGTTTTGCTCTAAAATCCCCAGTTGATGTTCACGCATATCTATAATCACATCTCGTAAAGTCTCAGCACTCCCATCATGCAAATAGGGAGCAGTTAAAGCAATATTTCGCAAGGTGGGGACTTTAAACACTCTTTTATCTCTTTCTCTTAAGGTCACATTGTAACGCCCGTTAAGCGAATTGTTCTCTATGTTTGCATCCATATGGTCATACTCTATCATAATACCCATCTTTTGATACATATTGCCGCCGATATTCACACCATTGTGACATGCTATGCAACCTAAATCTTGAAAAATTTGATACCCTCTTTTTTCTTGCTCGCTGAGGGCATCCTCATTGCCTCGTAAATATTGATCAAATCTTGAGTTTGGAGTGATGAGTGCTTTTTCAAATTCTGCAAGCACCTCTGCAATATTTTTTTTGCTAATTCCATCTTCATAAAGGAGTGAAAACTTTTTTTTATAAGGCGAATCATTCAATCTTGAAACTGCCTGTTCTATACTGCTGTTTAATTCAGCAGGATTTAAAATAGGCATCAAAGCTTGCTCATGTAAATCTTTTGCTCTTCCATCCCAAAACTGAGAAAAATTAAAAACTGCATTCAAGACTGTAGGCGTGTTGACTTTTGTTGGCTGATTTTGCATCCCATAAGAGACTGCCTCTTTACCAGCACCATTTCCTGGAAGTTGATGGCAAGAGGAACATGAAACACTAAAGTCATTTGAGAGGATTTTATCAAAAAACAACTCCTTGCCTAGTTGAGCTTTTTCCTGATGATACACAGCATCTAATGGAATTGGAGTGATGACACTTTCTCCACACAGTGAAAGAAAAAATGAAAAAAGTAATAAGAAAATTTTCATGAAGCAACCTAAGTTTTTACTAATACTATTAGTTTTAGTTATTGTACCACAATCGTTAAAAAATAATACCTCATAATTCTTAAAGCTCCGGCTACGATAAAAAAATAGAAAAAATTGATTCGCAATACACCTGCTACTATAGTTAGTGGGTCGCCGACTATCGGAATCCACGATAAAAATACCGAAATATATCCATATTTATGTCCAATATCATATGATTTTTTACCAATTTTACTTGCATGGAGTTTTATTTTCATCTTTTCATACAGCCAAAATCCAAGAAAGTAATTCAAGATAATTGCTAAAATATTACCAAAAGAAGCAAAAAAAAGTGCGTGTGATTGAAGCATACCACTTTGTAAAGCTACAAGAAATGCAACTTCAGAACTAAAGGGCAAGATAGTCGCTGCTAAAAAAGCGCTGAAGAAAAGTGTTATTTCAGCGATGCAATATTCTCAATTGTTAAAGCTATTAAGGCATCTCTTGCTTGTATAGAAGTCCAAGCGATATGGGGAGTGACATAAAGATTCTCTTTGTTTTTCACCGATAAAAGCGGATGATTTTCCCGCATCGGTTCTTGTGTTAGGACATCTAAACCAAAAGAGATGTTTTTCTCATCAATGATTTTTGCCACTGCCTCTTCATTAATAATACCACCGCGACCTAGATTTAAAACAACAGCGCCATCTTTGAGTGTGTTTAGCTGCTCATAATCTAAAAGATTATTTGTTTGTTCGTTGAGTGGTGAATGAATAGAAATAATATCGCAAGTTTTTAAAAGCTCGTCCAAATTTGTTCTTTGAAAATCTTCAGTACGATTCACTCCGCTCGTTGAGTAATAAAATATCTCTGCGCCAAAAGCCTTAGCGATATTTGCAACACCGCGACCAATATTTCCAAGACCGATAATTCCCCACTTCTTGCCCTTCACCTCAAAAAACGGTTTTGAAACATCGGTGAAGATTGCGCTTTTGGAATAGGTTCCATCCTTCACCACTTCATCATAATAACGAGAATGCCCCACTAAATAAAAAAGCATAGAAAAAGTGTGTTGTATCACTGAGTCGGTTGAATAACCAGCTACATTTTTTACCTGAATATTGTTACTTTTTGCAGCTTCAAGATCTACATTATTCATACCAGTTGCTGCAATACAAATAAGTTTCAAGTTCGGACATTTTTGCATATGCGCATCTGTGATAACAACCTTGTTAGTTACAATAACATCTGCCTTAGTTATGCGCTCAAGTGTTTGCTCTTTTGAAGTAGTTTGAAAAATCTCCACTTCACCAAAAGTATCAAAACCGCTTAAGTCAGTCGCCCCAAATGTAAGCGCATCAAGTAAAACAATCTTCACCTAAGCATCCTTGATTTTTGAAATGATTTCACG
>ERZ889078.1227-NODE-1227-length-20812-cov-14.937322_pt1 | contig 20812 bp, 18 predicted proteins | sample MGYA00521266_ERZ889078 | MGnify/ENA primary metagenome ERZ889078 (study PRJEB32303, sample SAMEA104408618) | aquatic metagenome | biome: Brackish water; feature: Pelagic; material: water | place: Baltic Sea | collected 2014-06-16T06:34:00 | depth 76,534 m ...
GCATGTACTTCATCGGAGTCAACCCTATTAAAGAGCTTATACCGGTACGTCCAACCCAGCACTATTCCATGGGTGGAATTCGTGTTAACAAGGATGGTATGGCCTATGGCATGAAAGGCTTATTCGCTTTGGGCGAAGTGGCTTGCTGGGATATGCATGGTTTTAACCGTCTGGGTGGTAACTCCCTGGCTGAAACTGTGGTTGCAGGTATGGTTGTGGGTGAAAAAATCGCTACTTTTGCCAGTTCGGCTGAATTGAATGCAAATATCTCTCTGGGAGAGAAATTTGCCAAGGAGCAAACTGACCTCATTGAGCATCTGCTAACCAACTCTGGCAAGGAAGATGTCTATGCCCTACGAGATGAAATTGCTGAACTGCTCAAAGATCATGTTCATATTTTCAGAACTGGTGAAGGCCTTGAAAAAGCAGTTAACGGTCTAAAGGAAATTTTAGGTCGAGTTGACAATGTGAAGGTCAAGGCCAATGCCCCTGGTATGAACCCTGAATTATCACAAGCACTCCGGATCAAAGGGATGGCACAACAGGCCTATATCATTGCCAAGGGAGCCCTGCTGCGCACTGAATCCAGGGGAGCCCATACCCGTGAAGATTATCCTGCCAGAGATGACAAAAACTGGCTGAATCGCACACTTGCCAGCTGGCCAGTTGGTGCAGATGAGCCTGAATTTAATTATGAACCTGTAGGTCCTCTTGATCTGCCTCCTGGTGATCGAGGATATGGTGGGGGACAAATGATCGATATGGATTTGAGTCTTGAAGAATACAACGCCAAAGTCGATGCCGAGCAAAAAGCGCTGGGAAAACAAGATACAAGTGAACCGATTGGAGTTAGCCTTCCAAAGGAAGCCTGGCGTGAAGAATCACCCTATAAGGATGCAAAATAATGGCACGTACATTGACATTTAAAATATTCAGATATAATCCCACCAAAGAGAATGATGAACCGCATATTGACACCTTTGAACTGGAGGAGACTCCTCGTTTAAATCTGTTTACTGCCCTTCATCGAATCAGAGAGAAACAAGCACCAGATCTCATGTATGATTTTGTCTGCCGAGCTGGTATTTGCGGCTCCTGTGCCATGATGATCAATGGTCGACCCACACTGGCCTGCAGGACGCTTACTGCTGACCTCACAGACACCATTGAACTGTATCCTCTGCCCTTCTTTAAGCTCCTGGGTGATCTTTCCGTGGATACTGGTGTCTGGTTCCATGATATGGCCAAGCGTCTGGAATCCTGGATACATACCACCAAGGAATTTGATCCCACAGCTGAAGAAGAGCGCATGGACAATGCCACCGCCAATAAAATCTATGAATCTGAACGTTGTATCGAATGTGGTTGTTGTGTAGCTGCCTGCGCTACCGCCCAGGTTTATCCTGATTTTCTTGGAGCTGCTGGCTTGAATCGAATTGGTCGTTTCATGTTTGATCCACGGGATACCCGAGGAGAACAGGAATGGTTTGAATTGGTCTCAACTGATATTGGTGTGTTTGGCTGTATCGGGATGATGGCCTGTGACGATGTCTGTCCCAAGGATCTGCCGCTGCTAGAGGTCTTCTCCTATATTCGTCGTAAGATGAATTCTGGTGTGAAGGTCGCCGTGAAGGAAATGGATCTGGCTTAATACTTCCTAAGCTTTGGTAAAAAAAGAGCCGGCTTGACCCCGGCTCTTTTTTTTTGTGCTTAGAAAAGTTGCATAAGTCTGTACCCGGGTCACTTGCTTCTCAAATTTATCACTCAATGACGAATTGTTTCAATGGGGGAAACCCATTGAATTCGACAGCGCTATAACTTGTGGTATATGCCCCGGTAGAAAACCAGTAAAGCCGATCTCCGATCTCGAGATTCAAAGGCAACCAGTATTTATCATCCTCATATAAAATATCCACCCCATCGCAGGTGGGTCCGGCCAGAATGACTTCTTCAAGCTCGCCACCCCTTTCCGTGTAAATCGGATATTTGATTGATTCTCCCATAGTTTCAATAAGGCCGGAGAACATGCCTACATCCGTGAAGATCCAACGATTAAGAGAGGTTTGGCTTTTACGGGATATCAGAACAATCTCACTGACCAGGATACCGGCATTGGCACAGATGGAACGACCGGGTTCTAGAATAATTTCAGGCAGATCCTGACCAAAATCCTCTTCCAGAAAGCGAATGATCTCGCTGGCATAGGTTTCAATATCGTGGGTACGAGACAGGTAATTGGCTGGCAGACCACCACCCAGATTGATCATTTTCAAGATGATGCCTTCTTCTTTACGAACCCGATCAAAGACTATTTTCATTTTACCGATGGCCGCATCCCAGGCCGCGATGTCCCGTTGTTGGGAACCCACATGAAAAGAAAGTCCATACGGATCCAATCCAAGCTCCTTGGCCAATACCAGCAATTCGATGCCCATTTCAACCTGACATCCAAATTTTCGTGACAAGGGCCAATCAGCTGTGTGACTGCCCTCGGTAAGAATGCGAACATAGATTTTAGCACCTGGTGCCTCCTGGGCGATATTCCGTAAATCAGCTTCGGAGTCAGTGGCAAACAGACGAATCCCCTTTTGGAAAAAATAGCGGATGTCCCGACTTTTTTTGATGGTATTTCCATAGCTGCAGCGCTCGGGTTCTACTCCCAGCCCAAGTATCTTATCCAGTTCATAAATAGATGCTACATCGAAATTGGAACCAGCATCTCGCAGCATTGCCAAAATCCGGATGTCCGGATTTGCTTTTACGGCATAATGAACACGAGCGAAGGGGAAGGCTTTGACCAGCTCCTGGTACTGCTGTTTAATAATACGGTTGTCAATGATAACGAAGGGAGTTTCCAGCGTATCAGCATATTCCTTGATTCTGGCAAAGCTGTCAACACCGTAGTAGTCCTCAATAAGAACATTATTTTCTGGCATAACTCTCCATTATTAAGCGATTTAAAATTGCTGGTTAAAAACAAGACAGCCTGTTTTTCTCCGCTGATACAGCAGCTGACCGTCAGACTTATTTTTCCTACATGAACGATCAAGGCTTGCCTCTGTCTGCTTTCTTCTCATTTCTTTTCGTTGCGCTTTTCCTTGATGGTCTCCTGGGTGAAACGCGACCGGAGCTTATTTGAGGAGCATAAGTTTGCTCACCTGTTGTGAATGTTCAGCTTCCAGCACTGCTAGATAGATACCGCTAGGGTTTGACTGCCCCTTAAATGACAAAGCGTTCCAGCTTATTGAATAAACGCCAGGCACGATGCTCCCTTCAATCAGGGTTTCAACCAGGACCCCAGTCAAATCAAAGATTTTTAAGCGGACATACGCCGTCTCAGCAAGCTCAAAGCTCAAGGTCGTTGATGGGTTGAATGGATTTGGATATGCTGGGTGCAGGAGCATGCCTTCAGGGATGGTTATACTTTCCTGCACGCTAACAATGTTGAGGTTCTCAAAATAGTTAAAGGTTCCATCATAATTACCAACCGTAAGATCAAGATCACCATCCCCATTCAAATCAGCCAGGGCCGGTGCGGCATTCTGGCCGAAGGTAAAACCTGACAATGAATCAGGATATTCAACCCAGATATTATTCTCATGGCTAAAGTATTTCACTTCCCGGAAACTTTTCCCCACCAGCATATCCAGATTCCCATCCTGATTGATGTCTCCCAGCGTAAGCACGGCATTGCTCCCAACATCCAGACCACTAAAAAATGTTGAGTTCTCAGTCCAGACGGCATCCAGAATGGTTCCTGTATTTTCATAATATGAAATTTGCCCGTCTTCACGCCCCACACACAGATCGAGATCATCATCTTCATCAATATCATATAATCTGGGACTGGACCAGCCCCCGACATTGATACCTGAGAATTCCGTGGTTTCCAGTGCAAACCCCGTCCCTGTATTTCGATGATAATACAGGTTCCCACTCAAGTCTCCCACAACCAGATCATAGTCCCCGTCACCATCCAGATCTCCTGCCGCTACTGCCGAGTAAATAGAATGATCTATGCTGATGAATATATTATGGTTTGCTGCCCAGGCTGGTCCAGAGGCATTACCAGTATTTTCAAAATATTTTATGTCACCGCTCTGGCTACCACTGAGAAGATCCAGATCACCATCATCATCAAAATCAATGAAGACCGGGTTGCTGGCACCACCCACATCCATAACTCCGCCAAAAAGTGATGTCACTTCTGACCATGAAGCCTGTCCAAGTGTTCCTGTATTGCGATAATACCTCAGCGGACCGGAAGCGGTACCGTGGACCAAATCCTGCTTACCATCACCGGTCAGATCCACCAGACAGGGTGAATTCCAATAGGTTGATTCTCCAAGTCCTGAGAACTGTGAGCTGGCCTGAATCCATGTCCAGCTGGTATTGGTCCCCACATTTTGATAATAGTAAAAGCCATAACCATCGCGACCCACCAGAAGATCAGTATCCCCATCGGCATCCAGATCAGAAAACCAGGGGTAGGCGTATAGACCCACGTCAAACCATAATTCCTGGGTTCCATCAATAAAAATGGCTGCATCAGGAGTACCATAGTTTTGATAATACTTCACAGCTCCTGATTCACTGAGCCCAATTACCATATCAACATCACCATCATTATCCATATCTGCAAAATGTGGTACCGGGTTCGAGTCAAGACTCAGCCCATCAAAAAATCCATCGACCTTCTCAAATACTGCCACTTCGGATGTGCCTGTATTTTCGTATAGTTGTAAACCGGTATATCCACCGCTTATGAAATCCAGATCATCGTCAGCATCCAGATCAACGCAGACCCCAATTTCACAATCCAACTCCCCAACTGAATTGAAGAGTTCAGCACCTGGTTGAAACTGAGGTGAAGAAACGGACCCTGTGTTTTCAAAATACAGAGGGGGACCACTGATGCTTCCCAGGATCATATCCATATCCAGATCATTGTCAAGATCGGCAAATCTTGGTTGTGAGAAAGGTAAGGAGGGTACACCGCTGGGGTTGAAAATCAGATCATTTTGTTGCCACATCTGTGCTTCGCAAGCCATAGTGAGAAACAGGATGAGGACGAGTGCTTTTGATGATCTATGCATGATAACCCCTTAATTTTTTATGGATGAAATCTATGGGTGCATTCCCTGAAAGCAAGGAACAAGGAAGAGGATAAATCGAATGTTCAAGAGTGGAAGAAGCGCTTATAAAAAGGTGGTGGCTTTCACTAGGAGTTCTTCCCACTCCTCAGTCCAAACAGAATCAATGGTAATCCCCCCTCCTGAGCCCAGGGATATTCTTGAATCCTGCTGAACCAGAGTGCGAATTGCAATATTAAAACTGAAATCTCCATCTGGATGAAAATAACCCATTGATCCAGTATAGATCCCCCGGGAAGTATCTTCTAATTCGTCAATAATTTCCATTGCGTGTTTTTTGGGACAACCTGTAATGGAGCCACCAGGCAGCATGGAAAGCAGGGCCTCAACAGGTTTAAGATCCTGCTTAAGCCTGCCTGATATTCTGGAATAGGTATGCCAGACTTTGGGTAGTTTCCTCATGTCCTTGACTGCTTCAAGGGATATGCTGCCAATCTCGCTTACCTTGCCCAGATCATTCCTGAGGAGATCGGTAATCATGAAAAGTTCAGCCTGTTCCTTCTCACTACTCATCAATGCCTGCCGCTGGGCATCATCTTCCTGTTGAGTTGTCCCCCGGGGTCGAGTTCCCTTTATGGGCTCTGTCGTTAAAATCCCATTCTTATGGTGTAGAAATAACTCCGGCGAGAGGGAATGAATCTTTAAGCCATCAAACGCCATGGCCATTGCATAGGCAGCAGGATGCTTTTTCAACATGCCTGCGTATGATATCTGGTTATTGGTCTTCCCCACCAGTTGCTGCGTATAATTGAGCTGGTAAAAATCACCTGCACGGATGTATTCCTGGATTCGATCAATGATGTTTTTATAACTTGATTTAGAAATAATTGGGGTGAATTCGATTGAGGAGAGCGATTCCGGGATTGGATCTTTATGGTCAAAATCTGAGGGGTCAAATCCCACATAATTGGGCTGACCAAGCTCATACTCAACCCATTTATCATAAGCATGAATGACTGCCAGCGGAACTTGTCGCATGTGCCGGCTAGCCACGCCCTGAAGAGCCATTCCCAACTCATAACTGAAATAGCCGGCACAAAGCTTATCCCTATGTATTTCAAGAAAGTCTTCAAGGGCTGAAAGGTCCTCAAAATCGTTGAGTATGAAGCTTGAGGTGGGTTGAAATGCCAGGAGATTACGCCACATGGATGTACCATCCCCATCTGTTCTAAAACAGCTGCACTCTCCATGGGAAACCTGCGACCAGAGTTGCTCCTTGCTCATATCAGAGTTCCAGAAATTTTTGGATGATACGATTTCCTGTGTTCATCATTAAAAATGATTCGGGATGAAATTGTAACCCAAAGAGCGGTAATCGTTCATGTTCAATGGACATGATATCGCCGGTAGCATCATGGGACGTGGCTAAAAAACCTCCGGGTGCATCATCTATAACCAGAGAGTGATACCGCGCCACTTCAAAGGATGTGTCCAGATCAGCCATGATCCTGGAACCTATAGTTGTTATGGTGGTCGTTTTTCCATAAACAAGTCGTTGCGCTGGGATGACTGATTGCCCATAAGCAACTGCCAGACATTGGTGTCCCAGGCAGATTCCCAGGATTGGTAGTATTTCAGAGAACCTTTTTATAATGGGAATACAGATACCTGAGTCTGCCGGGGTTTTAGGTCCCGGGCTGAGGATAATCCGCTCTGGTTTTAAGGCAGCAATCGTATCCAGGGAGAGACCATCGTTCTTTTCAACAATGACCTCCTGACCAAAACTGGATACCTGTTGATACAGGTTATAGGTAAAAGAATCGTAATTATCGATGAGTAGAATCAAGGGTCAAGATTCCGAGACGTTAGAAAGTCTTTTCTCCCAGAGTCTTTAATCTATCCAGACGCTCCAGCTCATTCTGTTTCAGCCAGATATCCTGTGAGAGTATTGTCCAGGCCTTCAAAAAATATGGAGCAGCTTCTTCCGATTTATCCAGGAGCGTGAGACATTCTGCAATTTCCTCTGAGACATAACCATCCTCATCTTGTTCTGCTGCCAGCATCTCTTTTTCAAGCTCGTATTGCATAGCCAGGGCCTTGTCAACCGCTCCTAATGAACGATGGGTCCTGGCCACACACCACTTGGCTATCTGGGTCTCAATAAGCTGATCATGGGCTTTGCGCCAAGAGAGCGCTTTCTGGAATACTACCATTGCCTTATCAAATTCCTGCATACCATGATAGGTCCAGCCAATATTATTATAGAGAGAACCCAACCACCCCCGTGCTCTCTTATCCAGGCTTTTTTCCGCTAGATTCATGGCCTTTTCATGCCACAGCAATTGCTCATCTTGAGGGGTAACAATGCCCAGCATGTGTGCGGCATCCACTGCATAAAAGTCAGCTTTTGCATCCAGACCTGATCCCCAGGCTTCCAAAAATAGAGGTAACGATTCTTCCTGCTTGCCCGATGAATTGAGAGTCCTGCCCCGTTCCAGCAGATAGCGAATCTTTGCAATGGGAAATTCAGGATTCAATTCAGATTCAATTTGATCTAATATGTGATGAGCAGCTTCAAATTTTTGCTGAAGACCCAGGGTTCGTGCTATTTGAGTTCTTAACTCAAGCTCGTATTCTGATGTTTGCCGGGGAGAGATGCCTGCCAAAACTTCTCTAAATTTCTGCTCAGTTTGGGCAGGTTCGTTATAATCCCATAATTTATCAAAATCGTGCATATTTGATGTCTCTTCCTCAATTTTTTCTGTGGAACAATTGATAAATACCAATAGTACGCATATGAGGGCTACATTTTTTGCTGTCTTTCTGGCCATCTCAAATTGAATGTCTTGTGATAATTATCCTTTGCTAATATCAAATTAATATTTATGCTAAGGGTACAAAGCAGAAAAACGTCCCCCCAAGGGAACTAATCTTATCGAATAAAGCTGGAAGGGTGACAGCCAATGAAAACTTTATCTCTAAATCGCTTCTCGCGAGGATCTAGCTGGCTACTCATTATTTACCTATCCGTAGTAATTTCTGGCTGCGCAAATAGACCCGCTGAACTCGCTCCAGAGCAAGCACGGGTGCTTCAGACCAGGGATTTCAACGGATCTCCCGAAGAAGTTGCCAAGGCGGCAAGTCTGGTCCTTCAGGAAATGCACTACACCATGGGCAATGTGGACATGGGACTGGGACTCATGACTGCCAGCAGGACATCCGAACACCTCCTGGCACCCATAAGTCGTGAAGCAGTTGCTGAAGAGAACCTGGAAAGTGATGTCGGGACTTTCTGTTTGATAGCAGGAACCATGGCCGTCGTAGGTCTTTTTATTGCCTGGATGTTTGATGCATTCGATGGTGATGATGATGACAATGATAATGATCGACATCGTAGCCGCTCTCACAGATCACGCTCCCATCGTCATGACTCTAACATCTTCGTGGGTTCTGATCATTCATCATCAGATGCTGATTCCTATACCTATATAATGACAATTAACCTGGAAGAATTGTCACTCCAGCAGACAAGGGTACGCCTGACTGTTCAGGGAGAACACTACGAAGGTCCTAGTCTTGTTGAATCTGGTCCTGTTCAAGATCAACAATTTTTCATCGACTTCTTCAACAACTTGTACGCGACACTAAATCGATAGAGATGCGTTCATAGAAGCTGATTTCGTATAGTCGCTCGTCCATCAGGACGTTGCCAACAGCAATAATGTAAAAGTATACCTGGGCACGATATGTCCAGTTAACAAAATTTGATCTTATCAGGGGGTTTAAGACTATCCTGTGTTGATCAGGCATCTTAAACAGTCCCCTTTTGGCCAACCACAAAGAAGGAGTGCACTATGAACTTTCTCAAATCACTACTCACCATACTTATTATGGTCTTAGCCATACATGCACAGGATGGAACTATACTTCCTGCACAAAGAGCTGCTATTGTCAAGCTGGCGACCGGGTTGGGGTTTACTAAAATGACCCTCGACAATCATATACAGACCACCTATCAAACATCCCTGGACAACCTATCCCGGGAAAATGCTGGCAGAGTAATTCAAGCCTTTCAGGAGGGAAATGTAACCAGCACTCCCACCCCTGCTGCGACTGCTTTCAGCCCCACGCCTCAAGCAATGCCCCTGCAATCCAAACCTGAAGTCATCACAGCCAGTATCCTTGAAGAAGGCATGTCAAAACGATTCTACCTGGTGGATGGAAATATCATTAATGGGACCATTTTGAAGATCAAGGGTAATATATGCCAGATTGAAACACCTGATGGCACCCTGAATATCCCCAAAACTGATATTCTTGAGGAAACAGCCAAGATCACAAAAAAAGATGATACTCGCTATGTCGGTCCTGTGCTCAAGGACAGTCAACAGGAGATCGTGATCAGATCCAAATACGGTGATGTCATCATCAACAAAAAAGATATCAAGGATATGGATCGCTTCCACGGCGGAAAACGCGTAGCCTGGGCGGAAGAAAAGAAAACCTTCTATCAGGGTGAAGCAGTCCTCACTGATATTTTTATGGATCCTACGGCCTTCCCTTTACCCGCTCATACATTTTATGTAAGTGGACTATCACTGGGATATGGTTTTACAGATCGATTCATGCTGAGGACCCAATTTGGCAGCAACTTTTCTGGAGATCTAAACATTCAAGGTCTTTGGCGCTTTTATCATCGCCCCACAGGCTCCAAAGAATCAGCAGCGGCTTTGGGGATGAGTCTCCACCGGAATTACCCCATGAAAAATTTGGTAGCACGCTATTCTCAGTTCATTGAAACCAGCCCCGGGATGACACTAAATGACGAAACCGACATGGATGTGAATCATGTAATGGAAGACCCCGACGCTAGCGGTGTCTATGCCGAGATCTATTTTGTGCAGTCCTATCGCCGTACCATGGAAAGTGGCCGTGGCAAGGTTGGTGCGCATTTTGGAGCCAGAACCAATACCTTTCCCCTGTTGAAGAGTGATCTATTGAATGGAGATTCGAGTTTTACCTGGCAGGATGACGGTGAATTCATCATTCCCTTCAGACTTTTTGCCGGATTTGAATATGACCTTTCAAAGAATATGAAATTTCTCGCAGAAGTCTGGGCAGATAACGGAAACAAATATCGCTCCTTCTCCCAAAGTTGGGATGATTACTTTGGAGATGATACTCGATTTGTTCTGGACGGTGCTGCAGGAAAATACAGCATGTTGGATTTCGATTTTGGATTTCTATATGCCGTCAACGAAACTTTCCGAATTGGAATACATTTTCAACAACCCTATCTTGTCTTTTATTGGGAACTGTATGAATTATAAGGTCTAATCATATTACTATTGGGAAATGAGCATGTTTATAAAACGCAATACAGCGCTTATCACCATGTTTTTTATGGTGCTATGCATAAGCACACTGTCTGCTCAGGACACCGCAAGTTTACATGAACAGACAAAACTGATTCGGATTAAAAAGATCGCAAGCGAATGGCAAGGTTCCTACCTCACACTTCATACCCATGATGGTCAGGAAATCAACGGCAAGCTGCTCAAGGTTGCAGGTGGCTACTATCACATGGAAGTGGGTAAACAAGAGATCGAAATTCCGCTTAGTACTGTTATCCAGGTAAGCTTTGAGCCGGGAATGCCTGAATTACTTCTCACTATGGCATCAGCATTTATGGGCGGCGCTTTTCTCAGTGGCGCCTTACTTATCGCCGATGAAGAATCAAGTCAGCAATCAGTTAAACTGGCCGCCCTACTTGGCCTGGCAGGCGGATGTCTTTGGGGTTATTCGACTTTCTATGAAACTGAGGTCATCGAACTTGAATAATGGCCTGCACAAGATCATTCCTAACCTGATAATTGTACTACTTCTTGGAAGTTGTTACAATAATAGTCATATCCGCACACAGAGAATTTTGGAGCCTGGGGATAAGGTCATATCCTCCTACGGGAGCGCAAATTTATATGGCCCCAGTACCCCCCATCAATCAGACGATATTGGTGCAACAGGAACCAGTGGTCTGCGGGCAGGTCTTTCCTATATGAAGTATCGCAAAGGCCGTGAAGAAGGTTTCAATATCGCTTATGGCAGTGGGGGGAATGCATATAAGAGTTTCATCCTGGGTTATGATCTCCGCAAGGTTAATCGACCCCTTGAGGCTCGCCCTTATCGTTCCGGGATTTATGCTGAATTCAGCAAAATTCTGTCTGAGGGTGAACGAATTAAGGATGGGGAAATGATACAATTGCGACCCTATCTGATGTCAACAACCTCAGCAACAAATGATTTTTATGGTGGAATTCATGGTCTTGTGAGTTTTGGAAATATTGAAAGTAGCAGGACTCAATATTACTGGGATGGCTCTCATGAGGTACTGGACAAAACTCAATATATTTATAAACCAAGCGCTCTTGGGGCTGGTCTAACAGTAGGCAATGAAATGCGTCTAGGCGACTACCTGGTTCAAACACAAGTAGATCTTAGCTATATCAGCCTCCGACATGAATTGGACGAAAACACCTACCGTATGCTCAGAGATGACTACTTTTTGGATGTGGAGCCTTTAAATAAATCCGGTCCTTACATGAGTCTCGGCATTGCCATGTGCAAAGCTCCCGTGAGTCAGCGAAATGCGATCAAAATGCCCCTGGCTTTAATAAATTATCAGGCGAACTCACCCACAGGCCAGGCCAGCCTGCAATTTGATCCCCTGACAGGAGAAGCGCTTCAACAAAAGCAAGGATCAGAATTTTTAAAATTTGACCCAATGACCGGTGAGCTGATTCAAGCGGACCCTGTTGTTTTTGACCCCCTGACGGGGCTGCCTGTAACACACAACCCACCTCACTCACTCCTGTCACCGCAGGAACGTGGCCTTCTATTGACTAAGGGTTTGAGGATTATTTCACTTAATGGCATGTTGTCCTCTTCTGTGATTCAGGATATCAGGAGTGATGGTATCACAGTCTATAGGGGGCCCAAGGTGAAACCTGCTGTTGAAATTATCCCATATAGAAGCATTCGCTCAATTCAGTTGGAAGGGGGGCCTCGCGGTTTCAGAAAGGGCGTGAAGTCAGCCATGATGGGATGTGGCGTATGCATAGCATTACCCCTTGGAGTTTCTGTGATCACAGGAGAGAGTGACATGTTCATTATCGGACTACTCACAGCCCCTGCTGTGGGTCTCGGAACGTTGGTCTTCTCCTCTTTGAGCCCTGACAAGTATAAGATTCAGTTTATCCAGACTCCGAATCGGGTAGAAGATGTGACCTATAAGAAGCATATTTTTACCAATTTAGTGAAAATCTATCTGGAATCAGGATTTCCAGACTATCAGATAACACAGATTCGGTCTACGCCCTGACATGATTGACCAAGCACTTTGAGACGGATCTTACTTTTCTCCATAATAGGACTGAGTAGTGTCTTCCCCCAGCGAATGGCACCCCTGGATTCATTGTATGGGCAAGACACCCTTAATTTCGCTCAGAGAACTCTTTTAAAGCCCATTCAAGCCTGGCAGCATTTCAGCTATGAATCCTCTGCGTTAAACTGTCAATTCGAGAAATCGTGCTCAAATTTTATGGTTGAAGCTATCCTGGAGAAAGGATTTTTGCTGGGGTCTGTCGTAGGAACCGATCGGATTGTTCGCTGTAATCCTTCGGCCCGCCATTACCACTTGCAACTTCCCAATTCTAAAATTCAATATGATGGGAGGCTGGTGGACCCCCTGAAATTTGCCAGAGAGCCCACCCCCGGGAAAAATCCACTCCTGGCAACTTCGTTATCAATAATTCCGGGTTTGGGTCGAGCATATGCCGGGCATCCAGTTGACGGTCTATTCAGCTTTATTCTGGTCTCTGGATTTGCTTTTAATACCTATCAGCATATTCAGACGGAAAACCCCATTAGAATCGGGATAAATGCCAGCATGATGACCCTCTTTTGGCTGGCAGATTTTTATGGGGCGTATCGCACCGCAAAAATGTTCCCTCCAGGAAAAACTAAGCCCTGATTTTTTAGCAATAATTTCATACTCCACCCTGGCTAACAGATATGCAGTATTGAATTAACTGCCTGTTTCAGATAGATTATTGCTCTCAAATTGATCGCATAAATCGAGTCCAGCATTGCTAATGAAACTGGTGTTAAAGGGAAAGCATGAAAATCCATAAAAAGATAAAATTAATTGCCCCAGTACTACTGTTTGTTCTTGTCATCGTTGCCTGTTCCAGCAACCCCTACGTAAAAGAGATTCCAAAGAAACAATATGTGGTCATGTTATCCCTGGATGGGTGTCGTTGGGATTACCCCCAAATGGCTGATATGCCCAATCTGGAAGCCATCGCACGTGAAGGGGTTAAAATGGAATCCTTACAGCCTTCCTTCCCCAGTAAAACGTTTCCAAATCACTATAGTATTGCCACAGGTTTATATCCGGACCATCATGGAATTGTACAGAATACCTTTTATGACCCGGATATGGACGCCTACTATAAGATTCGGGACCGAAATGCCGTGGGGAATAAGGATTTTTACGGTGGAGAACCTATCTGGGTTACCGCTGAAAATCAGGGTTTAAAGACTGCGTCATTCTACTGGGTGGGAAGCGAAGCTCCCGTCAATGGCACCTATCCCTCCCGATGGAAAATATATGATCATCACTTTCCTTATGAAGCCAGAATAGATACGGTGATTTCCTGGCTATCCCTTCCTAAAAAGGAGCGCCCCCGTCTCATCACCTGGTATTATCCAGAACCAGACGAAGTTGGTCATAATTACGGCCCTGAAAGTCATATGGTCATCTCCAAGCTTCAGTATCTGGACAGCCTGATTGGAGATTTCCGGATAAAGCTGGCTAAACTTCCTATTGCAGATCAGGTTAATATCATTGTGACATCAGACCATGGCATGACACGTATTTCAGGTGACAAGTGGATTTACTTTGAAGATTACATACAACCAAGCTGGCTGGATACTTCCCTGGGTGGCACACCGGTCTGGATGTTTGATGTAAAGGAAGGATTTGAAGATTCTGTTTACCTTAATCTCAACCGCGCAGAACATTTGCAGGTATGGAAAAGGGACAGTATCCCAGACACGCTACACTATGGAAAGAATTCCCGAGTCATGGATATTGTGGCAACCCCGGATCTCCACTGGAGTATTGGATGGGGAGATAGAAGATATCCGGCTGACATGATTGGCGGGGCTCATGGATATGATCCTCGCTATAAAGATATGCATGCTATCTTCTACGCATCAGGCCCGGCCTTTAAACATGGTTATGTTCATCCCACCGTTGAAAATGTAAACATCTACCCCCTTATTGCTAAAATCCTGAATCTCAAACCAGCTGAGACCGACGGCAAGCTTGAAAATGTCAGTCCCATGTTGAAACCCAAGATGCTGACAAAAGACTAAATATGCTGGATATTGTCTTTCCCGGAGGATTGTACATCTTTGCAGGCATTGTGGTCCTGCTCCTGACCTTCTACAGATGGATTAACAGGTCCAACCGTTGATAGGCTCAAACAAGAAAATCTCACAACACCTCCTGCTTTCTGCAATCATGCTAGTGGGAATCAATTCATGTTTCCTTTCAGATTTGCAGCTCAAAAAATATTTACGCCCTATCCGCAAAGTATTAAACAAAGAGCGGAGTTATTGGACCGATAAAATTGAATATAAAGGCGAGACTGGATCCGAGATTGTTTATTACAAAAATGGTCGACCTGCCCTGGAACGTTTTTTTGATGAAAATGGTCTGCTAACAACCATCAGCTATTTGGGTAGAGATGGTCGAGTCTTACGGACGGATTCGCTGGTATATGCAGGTGAAGAGCTGATTGGTGGGTACTACTTCTCAGAACCCAACCATCATCTCCAGCTGCGCTTCCTGAGTTACAAACAGCAGGGGCAATTGAGTCAACGCTCCTGGTATGGCAATATGAATGAATTGTTAAGTCGTGAATTCTTTCTGTTTGATCGGAATGGCCACCGACGAATGAGAATGATTTTTGATGGTAACGATTCACTTCTCTATACCGAGTCTTTCAGACGTGGATCAGATGAACTGGAGCTACAGAATACCTACTCCATTTTTGGTAAACTCGTTCATCAAACCATCTATGAACCTGGCAAATCTCCTTACCAATACGACTTTAAATCAAGCGGAGAGGTCACACGGATTTCTGAGCTTTATCCAGGAGGCAATCCCATCTGGTCAAGTGATCTCTTCTATAACTCCAGTGGCGTGATTGAACGCAGTAATTTTAGTGTCGATGGGCGTTTCTTGTTCACCTATCTCGGGGATATTGAACTTTTTCAACAATCCCTTCGATCATGGAAGCATCCAGCGTCACCCAGTCAAGTTCAGCATATATATAAATATAGTCATACCGACCCTTTTGTCGAAAAGCTCGCCGGAAAGGATCCCCTCTCAAAAATAGTTGAATATAGATTACCTCGCAGCGGAGTTGTCTTCAAGCGGTCTCTTCTGGATGAAAATGATTTGCCCATTCGAGATAGTATTTTTTCTACAAGCGATGGGTTTCACCCGGTTTCTATCAGGCGATTCAACGACAAAGGGTTTGTTTCTGATGAGGTAACCTATGATATATCAGGCAACCCGAAATGGCTGCACAAATGGTTCCGAGATGATCAGGAGCGTGTCATCCGAGAGGAAGTCTCAGCGCTGCCAGACACCTTCACTGCTGCCGTAAGTCGATTCTATGACAGCTTTAGTTTGCCAGCCTTCTCCGAACGATTTGCATCCCCGGACTCATTTGATGGTACCTGGGTGTTCTATCATGGAGGGGGTATTAATAAAACGCTTTTTTACAACAATCAATTTGACCTGAGTGAGTCGTGGCTCATAAGACCGGGTGGAGATACAACCCGACATTCAACCTTTAAAATTGTGGACTATATCAAGGTTGAATCCAAATATGGGCTCCATGATACGCTCTTGTCACAACTCCGATTTACAGATGATGGTCTTTTGAGTTGGGAGCTGTTTTTCGATAGCGAAAAACGTATCCTGAAAGAAATCCACAGAAAGAAAGATGGCTCAATATACCGGGAAGTTGCTTACAATCACCCCGAGCGTAGCATCACCAGCACGACCTATGCGCCGCTAAATCCTGGGGATGTTGGGTCTGCAGGACAATTCAAGGGCGAATTAACCTCGCGAGTGGTCTCTAAATTGAATGAACAGGGCAAGACCATTCAGGCTATTTCATACAATTCCAATGGTGAGCCTGCCTGGGAGAAGCGCAATGCCTATCGCTCCGGGAAACTGTTAAAATCGGCTCAATTGGATCCCCAGGGGAAACCCGTACTCATTTCTGACTACACCCACAATGATAAAGGACAGATACTCACCGAAACAGCGCTTGATAAAAATGGTGGAATTGTCCATACGATTCAAAACCAATACAATGAAGAGAACCAGCTCATCTGGAAAACCTTTTCTTCCACCTTATCTGGAACTGCCAGCGCAAATAGACTTTATTATGATGAGTTTGGTCGCTTGCAGCGAGATGAGATCATTGAGGACAAAAGATTTATTGAGGCTGTAGAATATGAATACTTTCCTGCGTTCTATCTGAGAATGGCGACTCATTCTACACCTGAGGGTGAGATCATCCGTAAAGAGGTTGAGAATAATTTTGGCGATAACGTTTTTGCTATTGGCTCAAGTGAAGACAAAAAAGGAAACTCTAAATGAAAAATATCTGGCTGGTTTCAATTCACCTCATCGTTGTTCTTGGTCTTATTTCTTGCTCAGCTTTGAAAAAGACAGGTGAGGTCACAGCTCTTCATGAAGTGGGCATTGCTTATATGAATCTGGAAACGGGAGAAATTCTCGCCTACAACGCCCATGAACTCTTCCACGCAGCCAGTACCATGAAAACCCCAATCATGTTCCAGTTATTTAAAATGAGGGACAAGGGGATCATTGATTTGAATCGTGAAATTCCGGTTAAGAATCAATTCACCAGTATTGTTGATGCAAGTCTGTTCAGTCTTCCCATTGCGTCGGAAAAAGATGAAATTCTGTACCCCAATCTCGATCAAAACCTCAGCTTCTATGACCTCATTGAAAAAATGATTACCCACAGTAGCAATCTGGCTACAAACATATTAATTGAATACACGGGTGCAGATTCAATTGGCGCTACCATGCGTAAGATCGAGGCAGATGGCGTGTTGGTCATGCGGGGTGTGGAAGATCTTAAAGCATACAATCTGGGTCTAAACAATGTGACTTCTGCTTATGGGATGATGAAGGTCATGGAGGCTGTTTACAAATCAGATTTGGTTACTGAGTCCTCTCGTCAGGAAATGCAGGAAATTCTTAAACGTCAGCAGTTTAACACCATGATACCTGCTGGTTTGCCCCAGGATGTTATTGTCGCACATAAAACTGGGTCAATCACGCGTATCGCCCATGATGCTGCCCTGGTTTATCCTCCAGATTCACCTCCATTTGTCCTGGTTATTTTGACACGGGGTTGGGATGACCACGCTGCTGCACAAAAAGTGGGCGCTCGTATAAGCGCTAAGGTATACGAATATCACCGAGGTCTTTTAAAACGAACCGATATCGCCATTCCTGATCTACTGAGAGATGAATAACCCCCCGACTATTTACCATACTTATTATCCAAAAACTTGCCACGGCACCTCGAAATAGAAACTGGCACCAAGGGGTGCAAAATGTTATGATACGCCCATGATAAATCTTCATGCCCTGGCCACTGAGGCTGCCATTCAAGCCGGCCACATTCTCATCAAATATTATAAAAATGCATACGAGATTCAGGACAAGGGATACCATAACCCGGTAACAACTGCCGATCATGAGGCAGATGCTTTTTTAAAGCAATATCTCATGGAAGCGACGCCAGAATTTGGGTGGTTATCCGAGGAAACAATAGACTCACAGGAGCGTCTTGAAAAAGAGTTTGTCTGGATTGTTGATCCTCTCGATGGAACCAAGGAGTTTATTGAAGGGGTTCCTGATTTTGTGACATCAATCGGTCTGGTGCATAATGGAGTTCCAATTCTGGGCGTGCTCTACAACCCCATTACTGAGGAGTTGATCAGAACTGATGCAGCAGGGATAGTCTGGTACCAGGATCAAAGGGCAGTGCTTTGTCAGGAGACAGAACTAAAAAACGTGGGCTGCTTAAACAGTCGTTCAGAAACACGACGTGGCCTCTGGGAGCCTTGGGCCAATGAGTTTAAAAAATTAATCCCCATCGGGAGTGTTGCTTACAAACTGGGTCTGGTCGCAGCAGGGCAACAGGACTTCTTTGTCACCTTACGCCCTAAAAACGAATGGGATGTATGTGCTGGACATGCGCTATTACTGGCACTGGGTGGCACCATGAAGACAACAACAGGGGCTAAAATATCATACAACCAGCCAGACACCATTATCAAGCCGGGGATGACAGGTGGAAATAAAGATTTGGTAGCGGCTTTTATTAGTAGATTCAATGCGCGGAAAGGGAAATAAAATGAGTAATGATTCAAAACAATTCGAAGCATTTGATGTCCTGGGAGATGGGATCAGTTTTGTACGTCTAATCAACTCCATGGGATCTGATGTAGAGATTGTCAATGGAGCCAGAGTTTCATTCGGAAAACGTCGGGAAGAATTGGATGAGAAAGATAAAGTTCTTATTCAATATTTAGCTGATGAAAGACATACCTCCCCTTTTGAACACGTCGCCTTTACCTTTCATGTGAAATGCCCACTGTTTGTCACGCGTCAATGGCACCGTCATCGCACCTGGTCCTACAATGAGATCAGTCGTCGATATACATCTATGAATCTTGAATTTTATCTGCCAACGGCATATCGCCAGCAGGCTGAAACAAACCGGCAGGCCAGTACCGATGACCTGGTTGAAGAAACCAAAGATGGCAAGAACATTCACGATCTGGTGGAAGCACATACTGCAGGTGCCTTTGCGTTTTATGAAGATTTGATCAAACAGGGTGTCGCCAGGGAGCAGGCACGGATGGTGCTTCCACAAAACATGTACACTGAGATGTATGCTACGGTGAATCTTCACAATTTGATTCACTTTGTTGAATTGCGAATTCATACTGGCGCTCAATGGGAAATTCAACAATATGCCCTCAAACTTCTGGATCTTGCTGAAGAAGCAGCACCCTATGCAATCAAGGCCATTCGCAAAGCACGAAACTGGTAGGAAATAACTATGGAAACTATTGGATTTGTATTTGGATTGGCAGCACTCGCTTTTGCGCTGATTGCCAATTCTCGTCTAAATAAATTAGAAGACAAACTTAAAGAACTTAAGGTGCTGGATAAGGATTTTAAGTCCGGCGAAAGAATATCATAAGATTAATCGTACAGTTTTAGAAATGGAGAAAGTTAAAAATGGCTAAAGCAAATGCTGTTTATGCCCAATCAGGCGGCGTTACAAGTGTTATTAACGGGTCTGCCTATGGTGTCATTAAAGCTGCCCAGGAATCTGGTATCATTGACAACCTCTATGGTGGACTCTATGGCATTAATGGGGTGCTGGAAGAAAACCTGGTTGATATAAGTCAGGAGAGTGCCGCTGATATTGATCGACTCCCGTACACACCTTCAGCTGCCTTTGGCTCCTGTCGCAAGAAGTTGCCATCTCTGGAAAAAAATCGCGCTGACTTTGAAAGAATTATTGAAGTTTTTAAAGCCCATGATGTCCGTTACTTCTTCTACAACGGTGGAAACGACTCAATGGATACTGCCCATAAAATTTCGCAACTATCCCATGACATGGGGTATGAGGTTACTTGCATTGGTGTTCCCAAAACCGTTGATAATGATTTACCAGTCACAGACAACAGTCCTGGGTTTGGTTCCGTAGCCAAATACAATGCTGTTTCTCTGCGGGAGGCTTCTTTTGATGTGGCTTCCATGCATCATGATAGCACCAAGGCGTTTGTTGCAGAAACCATGGGCCGCCATGCCGGCTGGATTGCTGCGTCTACAGCCATGGCTGGCAATAACGAAAACGAAGGTCCACACATCATCTTGCTACCAGAAATTGCTTTTAGAGAAGAGGCTTTCCTTACAGAAGTGGAACGAATTCGAGCCAAAGTAGGATATTGTGTGATTGCAGTCTCAGAAGGATTGCAGAATGAAGCAGGCAAGTTTGTAGCCGATGCTGGAACTGTGGATATGTTTGGTCACACTCAGTTGGGTGGGGCTGGAGATTTCATTTCTAATTTGATCAAAAATAAATTGAATATCAAAGTCCATAATGCCCTGCCAGATTATTTTCAACGCTCCGGGCGTCACATCGCATCCAGGACGGATGTAGAACAGGCCATTGCAGTTGGAAGAGAAGCTGTGCGCCTGGCAGCTGAAGGTCTCAATGGTGAGATGGTGACCATTGTCAGAGATTCTGATACACCTTACTCCTGGTCGGTGGGACACACAGATATTGTCAACATCGCCAACAAAGAGAAAGTGCTTCCCGCCAACTATATTCGCGAGGATGGCTTTCATGTAACAGAGGCATTTAGAAAGTATTGCCGACCTCTTATTGAGGGTGAGATGTGGCCAGAATACTCAGGTGGAATCCCTGTCTATAGCCAGCTCTCAAGGAATCTTGTTCCTAAAAAATTAGGATAATTTACTGCATTAAAAGCGTTTGGAGGAGCATTTCCAA
>ERZ889078.1228-NODE-1228-length-20802-cov-8.271847_pt1 | contig 20802 bp, 16 predicted proteins | sample MGYA00521266_ERZ889078 | MGnify/ENA primary metagenome ERZ889078 (study PRJEB32303, sample SAMEA104408618) | aquatic metagenome | biome: Brackish water; feature: Pelagic; material: water | place: Baltic Sea | collected 2014-06-16T06:34:00 | depth 76,534 m ...
AATTTGCACCTTCAGTAAATACTAATTATATTAGCATACCAATTTAATTAGTAAGCGTATGGAATTAGCCGCAACACTCAAGACACTTCGCAAGAAGCACGAATGGACACAGCAGCAATTGGCTGACAGAATCGGCATTAAACGGTCTCTTGTCGGCGCATACGAAGAGGGGAGGGCCGAGCCCAAGCTTGACACGCTTATGGCGCTTGCGCGGATTTTTCAAACTAGCCTAGACACACTGGTTAGCGGCATCTCTTCAAAGAGAACAGATGCTATAGACACCGAACGCCTGGCGGGCCGAAAGCTTCGTGTTCTTGCCGTACCGATTGACCCTGAAACAAACAGAGAGCGCATCTCACTTGTGCCAGTAAAAGCTGCGGCAGGCTATCTGGGCGGATATGGAGACATTGACTTTATTGAAGCACTTCCCCAGTTTTCTCTCCCTATTCCCGAACTATCCACAGAAGAAACCCGCCGTGTTTTCCAAATACAAGGCGACAGCATGCTCCCTTTTCTTCCAGGATCTTACGTGATCTCAAGCTATGTACAGGACTGGCGTTCCATTAAGACTGGAGAACTCTATGTCTTCCTCACGCAGGATCAAGGCGTTGTCTTCAAGCGTGCCACAAACCACATTGCTAGCACAGGCGAAATAGAACTTGTCTCGGACAATCTCATCTATGCGCCCTACCGTGTTCATGTAGAAGACCTTTTAGAAGTGTGGAAAGTCCAAGGAAGCATTCAATGGGACCTTTCTACACGATTTGGCGTAGATGACATCGTACTCAATCGCTTAGATGCGCTACAGCAGGAAATCCGGGCCTTACGTACCGAACTAGGGAAAAACGTAGCCTAAATATTTTGCTTTCTATCATACCTCATGCAGCGACACGTTCTTCATATGGACCTAGACAGTTTTTTTGTGTCCGTAGAGCGCCTTCACGACTCACGTCTAGAAGGTCGTCCTATCCTTATTGGAGGAACCTCTGACCGAGGCGTTGTCGCCTCCTGCAGCTATGAGGCGCGGCAATATGGCATTCGGTCTGCCATGCCTATGCGTATGGCACGAAGTCTTTGCCCGGAAGCCATCGTCATTAGAGGAAACTCTGCAGCTTATTCCAAGCAGTCTAATCTTGTAACAGACATTATCCAGACCCAGGTTCCGATACTTGAAAAAGCCTCCATTGATGAATTCTATGCAGACTTAACGGGCATGGACCGTTTTTTTGGCGCACTCACCTTTGCATCAACGTTGCGTCAACGCGTAATTCAAGAGTCTGGACTCCCTATTTCTTTTGGGCTATCCATAAACAAAACTGTTTCTAAGGTTGCGACAGGGGAGGCTAAGCCCAATAATCAACGACATGTAAATCAAGGAGATGAACGTGCTTTCCTCTCTCCACTCTCCGTGCGAAAAATCCCCATGGTCGGGGAGAAGACCTATCAAACACTGCGCAATCTTGGCATTCAACACATTAGAACACTTCAAGAAATGCCCGTGGATATGCTGTATAGCGTATTTGGAAAACACGGGAAAACGATCTGGGAAAAAGCACAAGGTGTAGATGAATCCCCGGTTCAACCCACGCAAGAGAGAAAATCCATCTCTACAGAGCGGACATTTGATCAGGACACAGCAGATATAGAGAAACTTCGAAGCATTTTAATGGCTATGGTAGAAAACCTTGCATTTCAGCTGCGACGGGGGAACAAGCTGACAAGCTGTATCCGAATTAAAATCCGCTATGCTGACTTTCAAACCCATAGTCAGCAAGTCAGCATTCCATATACCGCCTCTGATGCCATCCTGCTTGCTAAAGCCAAGGAATTATTCGAGCGACTTTATGACCGAAGAGTCAGGATTCGGCTCATTGGTATTAATCTCAGTGGTCTAGTTGGAGGAGGGGAGCAGTACCACCTCTTTGAAACATGTGATAGAAATGATCGACTGTATGCCGCAATGGACCAAATTCGAAATACCTATGGCGACCGTTCTATTGTGCGTGCTTATGGATTAGGAGCACGAACCATTGGCCGAGGAAATCCCTTTAATGGTGAGCCTCCGCCACTGCTTCCCAACCGACGTCAATAAAGGTCAAAATGACTTATAGATTTTTTCTATATTGAATTTTAAAATACTTAAAACCAATATATTAAAATACTTTATATAAACAATTAAATAAACATAAAATGTGTGGTCGTTATGTGCAAATTAGCCGAGTATACGTGGTAGAAAAACGCTTTGGCGCAAAGGTTTTACAGCCTGAGATTTTTCCACACAACCCCAATGTTTCTGCAAGCGAGCGCGCCCCGGTCATTGCAAGCGATCGACCGAACGAGGTGCAGCTTTTTCAATTTGGCCTAGTCCCACACTGGGCCAAAAACCCCATGTGCCTACTCAATGCACGCGCAGAAGGGGACCACAATCCAGAAAATGACCCAGCATACACGGGTGCCAAAGGCATTATTCAGAAACCCAGCTTCCGCAAAGCTATTCGCAACCAACGCTGCCTGGTGTTGGCAGATGCTTTCATAGAGGGCCCCGAAGACAAGAAACTGAGCGAACCCTACCTAGTCTATCTGCGAAAACAAGAGCGCCCATTTGCCTTTGCCGGCATTTGGGATGAATGGCAAAACCCCACAACAGGTGAGACCCTTCGCTCATTCGCTATTATTACAGCCGCAGCAAATACAGTGACACAGCGGATTGGGCACCACCGATCGCCCGTCATACTTCCGCGTGATGCAGAGCGCGATTGGCTCTCCCTTGACAGCGACCTGTCTGACATAACCAACCTGCTACATCCATATCCAGGTGAAAAACTCAATGCATATCCTATTTCACCTGCCATTAAAAATCCAAGAACCAAAGATGTGAAAAGCCTTTTGCCCATTGAGGCGCGTCTTTTTAGCGAAGAGACGTATCAAACCAAAGGAGACCTTCGATTAGAAGGGATGCGCACCCGTTAATCTATGGTTCTCTCTCATACAGCCTTCAGCTTCCGATTTGGTGTGCTGAAGCCCAAGGACGTCCTACATCTCGCAGAACAACACGGTTGCTTTCCGCTTGTCCTTGCAGAAATCAATAGCACAGCGGGCATACTTCCAAGCCTGCAATGCAGCACGATCCCTATCCAACCTGCGGTAGACATCAGAATAAGAGGAGAGAGGGTGGCCGTACTTCTCCCCACATCCCCTAAAGGCTTTCAGGCGCTGAATACATGGCTGAGCCAGGCGCGCCCTTTTGCCTTAGACCCACCCGCACACCTTCCAGACACACATATTGTCTACCCATTGACCCACTGCCCAAAACGTCGCCTAAAGGCACATGAATGGATTGGGGTTGAACCAGAGGAAGCATTACGTGCCTCCACTCATCCTGAAATAACACGATGCCTTGCTTGGGGCACCATGGCCTTTCGGAACACCGCTGACTATAATAGCCATCGGCTACTCCGATCCATAGATAACAACACAATCCTTAGTAAGTTATCCCCGAAAGAACACCTACCTAACGCACACCGTTGGGAAGATAAAAAGCACCTACAAGCTCGATTTTCTAGCCAATTATGGGCGCAAAGTCAGCATTTCCTTGATAGCCTACCCACATGGGATGCACACCTAGGAAAGGGGAGTGGCAGTAAAAATCAGCAAACCTATACCGGGGCAGCTGGCAAAGATGAAGCCCTCTTGCGCCACCTGTGCCTTGATGCGCTACCACATCGCTATCCCCGAATCACACATACAATAAGAGAACGCCTAGAAAAGGAGCTTCACATCATTCAGGAAAAGGCATTCACCGCCTATTTCCTTATCAACTGGGACATTGTCCGCTATGCGCAAAAACAAGATTATTTCTATGTAGGACGAGGAAGTGGCGCAAATAGTATAGTCGCCTATCTTCTTAAAATCACAAATGTTGACCCTATAGAGCTGGATCTTTACTTTGAGCGATTCATCAATCTCTATCGACAGTCTCCTCCAGACTTTGATTTGGATTTTTCTTGGAAAGACCGCCAGCATCTCACGGAATATATCTTCAAACGGTTTCCGCACACCGCATTGCTAGGTGCCTGTAACACCTTCCAGTACCGAGCTATTGTTCGTGAACTCGGTAAAGTATTTGCCCTCCCCAAATTTGACATTGACGAACTCGCCGACGGAAAAATCACCACAGGAGACGAGAGCATACAGCGCATCCTCCAATACGCCCATCGACTCCATGGGCTACCCAACCGCATGAGCATACATTCCGGCGGAATTCTTATTTCACAAGAGCCTTTGCACGCATATTCAACAACCTTTTTACCTCCAAAAGGATTCCCAACCGTTGATTTTGACATGTATACCGCTGAGGATATTGGCTTACACAAGTTTGACATATTGGGCCAACGCGGCCTCAGTAAGATTTCGGAATGTGTTGCGCTATTAAAAATAACGCGACCCCATGCAACGCTTGATATTCACGATGTACAGCGCTTCAAAACAGACCCAAAGAGCTTGGCCTTACTTCAAAAAGGCGGCGCCATGGGCTGCTTCTACGTCGAATCACCTGCCATGCGCATGCTCATGCAAAAGCTACAGACTTCTAGCTATTTAGAACTTGTTGCTGCCAGTTCCGTTATTCGGCCTGGCGTAGCGCAGTCAGGGATGATGCGCGAATACATCGAACGTCACCGTAACCCTAGCAAGCGAAAGCGTGCACATCCCATCTTATTGGACATCATGCCCGAAACCTATGGCGTGATGGTCTACCAGGAAGATGTAATACGTGTGGCGCATTACTACGCAGGACTAACACTTGCCGAAGCTGACGTGCTCCGGCGCGGAATGTCGGGCAAATACCGCTCACGGGAAGAATTTGCCGTCGTAGAACGCCAATTCTTTGCCAATTGCCTAGAAAAGGGCTATCCAGAAGCGGATGCACATGAAATTTGGCGGCAAATTGAAAGTTTTGCAGGGTACGCATTTGCTAAAGGACACTCTGCTTCGTATGCAGTCGAAAGCTTCCAAAGCCTCTATCTTAAAGCACATTATCCGCTTGAATACCTGGTGGCGACCGTGAACAATGGGGGTGGATTTTACCGTGCAGAATTCTATCTACAAGAAGCCCGCCGGCATGGGGCCCGGATAGAGGCGCCCTGCGTCAACGAAGGAAATGTTTCTACGACCCTCATAGAGAGAACGCGCATTGTACTTGGCATAGAGCGCATTTCAGGCATCGACCTCCATTTTTGCCAAAACCTCATCAAAGAACGGCAGCACTTTGGACCCTACCTATCACTAGGAAACTTTATTGATCGGATGCATCAATTAACACATCCTATTCCGCTAGAATCCTTGCTATTACTGATTCGAGCAGGAGCCTTCGGGTTCGCATCGCAACCCAAACGGGCCTTGCTATGGGAAGCACACCATAGACTCGGCCACAAACCTGCGGCAGCAGCAAGCCTCACGCTTTTTGAAACGCCGGCACGAGCTTTTTCACTACCCACCTTGCTGCACAATGCATTAGACGAGGCCTATGACCAGCTTGAACTATTTGGATTTAGCCTAGGACATCCTTTTGACCTCTTTACCGGATGGCAAGGAAAAATAAGTGTTTCCGTTAAGCACTGGGCCAAGCGCAGCGGTGAATCCATTCAAATCCTCGGGTATTTGGTCACGGTAAAACAGAGCAAGACCAGCAAAGGCGAACACATGCAATTTGCCACATTTCAAGAATTTGACGGGACTATTTTTGATACGGTCCATTTTCCGCCCACAGTTAAGCGCTATGCACTCAGATCCCGGGGCGTCTATATTCTACAGGGGCGGATACAAAACGAGCTCAGCTATCTCAGCCTAGAAGTCGATTTTTTGGAACCCTGCGCGATGGTGGCTGACCCACGCTATGTCGAGGCTGGTCTTGGACATCCTGTGGTGCAACTCCCAAAACGCAGAGCCCCAAATCCGCAGGTAGGGCGTCATAGTCCATAGGAAACCAGGAGATTCATGACATCTCACAGCGACACGTAAGAATCCTCCAAAACACATGAACAAAGTTTGCCTATAATATATATTATGTTAACAAACTATGTTTAAGACCCTACCCACTACATGAAACGACTCTATCGGGTCCATTCAGATTAAGAAGAATCCCTTTCCTAAAATACAGGTTAAAAAAAAGCGCCCCAATTGGGGCGCCTTTATCCTATAAAATTATCTTCTTAAGCTGCGGGCAGTTCTGCTAATTCAGCCATGATACGCCTAGCATCATCATACTTGGCCAACTTATAATAGACTTCGCGCAAGGCTTGCAATGTTGCCTCATCCTTCGAATTGATTCCATACGCTTTCTCAAAATAAACGAGCGCTTGTGCTAACGCAACATCTTTTTCCCTGTTCAATTGATCAAATTCCTTTTTAGCTGTACGTGACAAATTGTTCATTTTCTCCACGACGACATTGGACTCCTCAATGTGCATAAGGCCTAGCATGTACACAGCATCTAAATATTTTGCGTCTGCCTCCATGGCTCTGATATAATATTCATGGGCTTTTACAAGATCCTTCTTCTTCTGGTGGTAAATAAACCCACCATTGTATAGATACAACGCGTTTTGTGGATCATTCACAAGGGCCTCTTCAAGGTTTGCCAATGCTCCATCATAATCCTCTTTATCCAAATAACTCTGAAGCTCCATTTTCAAAAGATTATCGTTATGAGGAAACTTGGCACGGGCCACCTTCATTAAGGCATCATAATCCTCCTCTTTAGAGAGCTCGTTATAAACCCAAAGTAGCTGGATATAAAACTCATGGGCGATAGACTCCGAACGCTCAGGGTCAGATGCTCGCTCCGTTTGCACGAAGAAATCTAACGTCTTCTTATCTGGAAAAGGATAACGAGTGCCCTCCTCGACGAGAATCCCTGTCCACATAATATTTTTGTAATTCATGTCAATCAGTTGCTTGTACACTTCTTCTGCACGCACATAATTTTGAACGTCTTGAGACAAGTACCCAATGTAGCTGAGCGTTAGGGTATCCAATATCCCCAAGGAGTTTCTCAATGTAAAGGCTGATTCATAGGCCTTAATTGCCGTTGTCTTATCGCTTTCATTAAAATTATAGTGCTCCGCCATTGTCACATAATCAGCTGCGATGTACGGCAGCATTTCATCTGATTCTTTAGAATAGCGCTTCTTACCTCCAGACTCTGCAGCAATACAATCTGCAAAACTTTGGGCAGCCACATCTAAATATTCACGCTCAGTCAAGGCTTCATCTTTAAACAACTTGTAGTAAACCTGGCCTTTATACGCAAAGTATTTTGGCATCAGCTTCGGATTCCTTGTCTCTGCGGCTTGACCATCAATAATGGTGGTTGCCTCATCAATGTACTTTTTTGCCTCAACCAGGTCTCCTCGATCCATGGCAATTTTTGCGCTAGACACGCTAGGTGCTTGAGCTAAAACGGAGATGGACAATACCAACGCTCCAAAGAATGCATACGTTTTCATAGTTCAGAATATATGTGCAAAGATAACGCCCGGCCTAATATTAGGTCGGGCGTTTAGAAAAGTTGTTTTACATGTATTTACTCAGCGGAAGCATCTGGTGCTGGTGAATTAACACCAAGATTAGTTGCATCCTCTACAATCCCCTCTACCTCTATCTCATCTTCAACATGAGGCACTTTGGCTACGGAGGAAATGACAACACCTGATTTAAGGTTGATCACCCGCACACCTTGTGTTGCGCGACCCATGACGCGGATCTCTTTCATCTCCATGCGGATCATGATGCCATTCTTTGTGGTGATCATCAAATCGTCGTCATCTGTCACCATCTTAATTGCGACCAGATTTCCTGTCTTTTCTGTAATACTCAAGGTCTTAACCCCCTTTCCGCCACGATTTGTGACGCGATAGTCTTCCACCAAAGTGCGTTTTCCATACCCATTTTGACTCACCACAAGGATGCTCTCCTGGTCATTTTCAATGCACACCATGCCAACGACTTCATCATTTTCAGTATCTAATGCCATGGCCCGAACACCTGAAGCATTTCGACCCATGGGACGAACCTTCGCCTCTGGGAATCGAATGGCTTTACCAGAGCGGACCGCCATCAGGATTTCCATATCACCCGTGGTTAAACGCGCCTCAAGAAGCTGGTCACCATCGCGAACGGTGATGGCATTGATGCCATTTACGCGGGGACGACTATAGGCCTCCAGGGTAGTCTTTTTGATAATGCCTTTCGTCGTGCAGAGTACGACATAATGTGAATTGACGTATTCTTCGTCTTTGATATCCTTCGTGTTAATGAAGGCCCTCACCTTGTCATCCTGAGGGATGTTGATCAGATTCACAATGGCTTTTCCCTTGCTTGTCCTATTGCCTTCAGGAATCTCATACACGCGCAACCAGAAGCAACGGCCTTGCTCCGTAAAGAAGAGCATATAGTTGTGGTTGGAGGCGACAAAAACATGTTCAATAAAGTCTTCATCACGGGTGGTGGCGCCGCGCGCCCCTACTCCTCCTCTACTCTGGGTGCGGTATTCGGTCAGTGGCGTGCGCTTGACATACCCCATGTGCGAAATCGTGATGACCACATCTTCATCCGCGATCATATCCTCAATGCGCATATCACCACCGGCATATTCAATCACGGAACGACGCTCGTCACCATATTTTTCACGGACTTCGACGAGTTCTTCTTTGATGATGGTCATCCGAAGCTCCTTTTCTCCTAAAATTCGCTTGAAGTAGGCAATTTGTTCCATCAACTCATTGAATTCCGCCTTGATTTTATCACGCTCTAATCCCGTAAGTTTTTGTAGACGCAATTCAAGAATGGCCTTCGCCTGGATTTCAGAAAGCCCAAATTCAGACATCAAGCCCTCCCTTGCCTCATCCACCGTTTTAGACGCGCGGATCAACTTAATTACGGCATCAAGGTGGTCAATCGCAATGAGCAAGCCTTCTAGAACATGTGCACGCTTCTCCGCCTGACTTAATTCATATTGTGTGCGGCGCACCACAACCTCATGCCGGTGTTCCACGAAATAGTGAATCATGTCACGCAAGTTGAGCATCTGCGGACGCCCTTTCACTAGGGCCACATTGTTCACGCTAAAGCTCGACTGCAGCTGCGTGAATTTGTATAGCTTATTGAGCACCACATTGGGCACTGCATCACGCTTAAGTACATAGACAATGCGCATACCATTACGATCAGACTCGTCGCGGATATCGCTAATGCCCTCTAATTTTTTGTCATTAACCAATTCAGCCGTTTTCTTAATCATTTCGGCTTTGTTGACCTGATAGGGAATTTCCGAAACAATGATGCAATCGCGGCCATTCACCTCTTCAATGGTTGCAAGTGCGCGAACCACGACGCGCCCACGGCCCGTGTGAAAAGCTTCGCGAACTCCATCATAACCATAAATAATGCCGCCTGTTGGAAAGTCAGGGGCCTTGACATAATGCATCAAGCCTTCTACGTCAATCTCTGGATTATCCACATAGGCAATAGTCGCATTGATCGTCTCTGTTAAGTTGTGCGGCGGCATATTGGTCGCCATACCCACGGCAATACCTGAGGCGCCATTCACTAGTAGGTTTGGAATCCGCGTTGGCAAAACAGTGGGCTCTTCCCTGGAGTCATCATAGTTGAGTTTGAAATCAACGGTTTCTTTGTCAATATCCTTGACCATTTCTTCCGTGATCTTGCGCATACGAATCTCTGTATAACGCATAGCTGCAGGGGAGTCACCATCTACAGAACCAAAGTTTCCTTGCCCGTCAATCAAGGTGTAACGCAAAGACCAATTCTGGGCCATACGTACTGCTGTATCATAAATGGCCGAGTCACCGTGAGGGTGAAACTTACCCATTACCTCACCTACCACTAAAGCGGACTTCTTATAGGGACGAGACGAATAGTTGGCCATTTCATTCATTCCAAACAATACACGTCGATGTACAGGCTTTAGTCCATCGCGGACATCTGGTAAGGCGCGGGAGACAATTACCGACATCGAATAATCGATGTAGGAGCTCTTCATCTCCTCCTCAATATTTATTTGAATAATACGTTCAGCGTCCGCCATTTTGTCAGATTAAAGTGTATTCTTCAAAAATACGCCTTGAGTGACCCATTAATTCAGCATTGACGCGGATTTTAGACACGTTTTATACACAATTTGGTGTTTATAAATCTTCTTTTCCAAAGAGGTACAAGACTTGGCATTGTATTGGTTACTTTGGGAGTATGGATGAGAACTTTTCACCTCGCGTCAAGGACGTGATAGGATATAGCAAGGAGGAGGCTTTACGCCTGGGCCATGACAGCATCGGAACGGAACATTTGATCTTAGGATTGATTCGGGAAGGACAAGGATCCGCTGTAGATATTCTGCAGGGCCTTCAAGTTGACCTCAGCACCCTTCGTCAAAAAGTGGAAGGGATTACAGCGCTCGGGGATACTTCTAGTGCACCGAGAAAGAACATCCCTCTTACACGCCAAGCGGAGAAAGCGCTTAAAACTACATTTCTAGAGGCTAAACTCTATGCGAGTTCTGTAATTAGAACGGCGCACTTACTCCTCTGTATTTTGCGAAATGAAAACGACCCCATCACAGGTGTTTTCAAAATCATGGGGGTGGATTACGAGACCGTTAAAGCAGAATATCAAAGCAAATTTATGGATGAGTCAGATACGGATTCCCCTTCTAGACCTTCGGCAGCACTGCATGATGAAGATGAGGACGAAACACCCAGCTCACGTCCTAGCAGCAGAAAAGCAGGCGGTGACCCAAAATCAAAAACGCCTGTCCTTGACAATTTTGGACGTGACCTCACCAAATTGGCTGAAGAGAATAAATTGGATCCCGTTGTTGGGCGCGAAAAAGAAATTGAACGTGTTAGTCAGGTCCTTTCAAGAAGGAAAAAGAACAACCCCTTACTCATTGGGGAGCCTGGCGTGGGCAAATCTGCCATAGCAGAAGGTTTAGCCCTGCGTATTATAAAAAAGAAAGTTTCACGCGTGCTCTACGGCAAACGTATTGTTACGCTTGACCTCGCTTCACTTGTGGCAGGAACAAAATACAGGGGACAGTTTGAAGAACGGATGAAGGCCCTGATGAACGAGCTAGAGAAGAATGATGACATCATTCTGTTCATTGATGAATTACATACAATTATAGGCGCTGGAGGTGCTACAGGATCTTTGGATGCGAGTAACATGTTCAAACCTGCACTTGCCCGTGGGGAAATTCAATGCATTGGGGCCACAACATTCGATGAATACCGCCAATATATTGAAAAGGATGGCGCATTAGAACGTCGTTTTCAAAAGGTTATGGTGGATCCCCCTACGCCTGATGAAACGCTTCAAATCTTAGAAAATCTTAAAGATAAATATGAGGAGCATCACAATGTCATCTACACACCTGAAGCGCTCGAAGCATGCGTGCGCTTGACCGTTCGGTATGTGTCTGACAGACAACTGCCCGACAAAGCCATCGATGCATTGGATGAAGCGGGTAGCCGTGTGCACATTACAAGTATCGTTGTGCCCGAAGATGTCGCTGAATTGGAAAAACGTCTAGAAGAAATTCGGAGTAAGAAAATGGAAGTGGTCCGTCGCCAGCGCTATGAGGAGGCGGCAAAACTTCGTGACGACGAAAAAAATATTGAAGCGGATCTAAGCAAAGCACAGGCCAAATGGGAAGAAGCATTGCGTGAAAATCGTCAGCCCGTCACAGAAGAGCACATTGCAGAAGTAGTGTCTATGATGACGGGTATCCCTGTTAAAAAGGTTGCAAAGCAAGAATTAGATAAACTGGCCTTGATGGAGGAAAACATCAAATCCAAAATCATCGGCCAAGATGAGGCGGTTGCCAAAGTAGTTCGTGCTATCCAACGAAACCGCGCAGGTATTAAAGACCCCAACAAACCCATTGGCTCCTTTATTTTCCTCGGGCCTACCGGCGTGGGAAAGACCCAACTGGCAAAAGAAATCGCCATCCAGCTATTCGACTCAGCGGATGCCTTAGTGCGCATTGACATGAGTGAATACATGGAAAAATTTGCCCTTTCTCGCCTGGTAGGGGCGCCTCCCGGCTATGTTGGCTATGAGGAAGGTGGGCAGCTAACGGAAAAAGTGCGACGCAAACCCTACTCTGTAGTACTTCTTGATGAAATTGAAAAAGCGCACCCGGACATCTTTAATTTGATGCTTCAAGCTTTAGATGAGGGACATATGACGGATAGTCTTGGTCGTAAAGTCGATTTTAAAAACACGCTCATCATCATGACCTCCAATATCGGGTCAAGACAACTGAAAGATTTTGGAACAGGTGTGGGATTTGGCACGCAAACACGCGAATCAAAAACAGACGAGTTAACGAAGGGGGTGATTGAAAGTGCCTTGAAAAAGGCTTTTGCGCCGGAATTCCTAAACCGGATTGATGACGTTGTTGTCTTTAATCCTCTTGAGAAGGAAGACATAGGTAAAATTGTGGAAATCGAGGCAAATGCTTTAATCAAACGCATGATGGACATTGGCTATTCCCTTACGCTTAGCTCAGAGGCCATTCACTTTATTGGCGAAAAGGGCTACGATCCGAAGTATGGAGCGCGCCCCCTAGCACGCGCTATTCAGAAATATGTAGAAGATCCCCTTGCCGAAGAAATAGTCAAGGGACAAGCGCACCCTGGAGACAGCATTGCCTTCACCGTCCTACCTGAGGCTCTAACCTTGAATATTTCAGTGTTAAAGAAGGGATCGGTACTAGATGACGCGTCAGTAAAAAAGGATGCGATATCCATCAAGAAACCAAAGAAACAAAAAGCAGATGAAGGGCCCGAGGCAGAGCAAACAGAAACGCTAGAGGGAAAGTAAACCTGGAATCTCCTTTACCTTGGCATAGCGTACTATCACCGCATCTGCACTCAACATGAGTTCTTTTGCTGTAATACTGACAAAATTGCCTTTGGCAGATTGTCTAATTTGAACTTCAGCTGTTTCTGAATCAAATAAACTTTCTAAATACGCAATGTTGTCGTGGCTTGCTGGGCAAACAAACTTAAACATGTAAACACTGGGCCAAGTGTAATTTTGCTCCAGTAATTCTTTAAATGCAATCGGATCCATAATGAGTCCCAAAAGTAATAACGCAAGTACGCCCGTTCGACGAATTATTCTAACTGGCGCACCTGGCACAGGTAAATCCACAGTGGTTCAAGCTTTGGAAGCCCAAGGTTTTTCCGTGATGAAAGAAGTTTCACGCGAATACTGGGAAGAAACGGGCTATGGCGAAGGTGGAACTGATCCATGGCGGAACCTCATTGCCTTTTCTAAAGCCATTTGGAAACTCCGAACGGAGCAGCATAAAGCAGCTGACTGGCTCTCTGGGTCGATTTTTTACGACCGTTCACTTTTGGACATCCTGGCATACATGAATGCCGGAGATAAAGAGATTCCTGAAGAGATGAATCCAAGCCGCTTCCCTTACTATAACAAGGTCTTCATTTTCCCGCCTTGGGAGGCCATTTACGAGGCGGATGAAGGGCGTTGGGAGCCCTTTAGCACCTGCCATGCTATCCATCAATCACTTCAAGAGATCTATACAGAAGAGGGCTATACGATTGTGGAGGTGCCAACTGGCACGGTAGAGGAAAGAGTGGCTTTCCTATTAACTCAGCTGCGTGAACACTAATCGCCTAAAGCAATTACTTGAGCAAGTTTGGGGCTACGCTGATTTTAGGCCTGGACAAGAAGAGATCATTTCTCATATTTTATCTGGAAACGATGCGATTGCCCTTCTGCCTACCGGCGGCGGCAAATCCGTCTGTTATCAGGTTCCGGGTCTTGCATTTGAAGGATGTACCGTTGTAGTCAGTCCTCTTATATCGCTCATGGAGGATCAGGTGCAAGATTTGACCCGGAGGAATATTCCCGCACTTTGCTTGGCAGGCGACATTGATCCGGCCTCATGGGACAAAACCATGGACCGAGCCATTGCTGGTGACTATTCCTTCTTATACATTTCGCCAGAAAGAGCCTTGAGTTCACGCTTTTTATCCAGAATCCCGTACTTAAACGTAAGGCTATTAGCCATAGATGAAGCGCATTGCGCAAGTCAGTGGGGACATGACTTTCGTCCTAGTTATACGTCCTTGGGTCGCTTACGACAAGCCTGTCCCGGCATACCCTGTATCGCTGTCACCGCTTCCGCAACACCCCACGTCTTAAAAGACATTCAAAACATTCTTGGTTTAGAGAAGGCAAAGTGCTTTCAGCAGTCCTTCGATAGACCCAACCTCTCCTTACATGTTCACCCCACCCGCGCCCGCGAAGAGCTTCTAATGAAATTGCTCGAACCCAAGAATGGACGGCAAATTATTTACACTCGAAGCCGCAGTCAGGTGACCCAATGGGCCCAAAGGTTAACGGACCAAGGAATTCCTGCACTCCCCTACCACGCTGGGATGCCATTGGATCAACGATCAAAGAATCAAGCAGCTTGGTCAAAAGGTGTCGCCCGGGTGATGGTTGCCACAAATGCTTTTGGGATGGGGATTGACCAAGGCGATGTGCGACAAGTGTTCCACCTTGATATTCCCGACTCACCTGAATCATACTACCAAGAAATAGGACGGGCAGGCAGGGATGGCAAGCCAGCCGCTGTGCATTTTTTATTAGACAAAAGGGTGGCTGCTACTTTTGACAAACGAATCACCGAGGAAAGAATTAGCTGGGAAGACCTCTCAAAGGTGTACAACCTACTCGGAAGTGTCGGCCAAGTGGCTGCGGGAGATGGGTTAGACTTTAGACAAACCATTGACATTGAAAACCTAGCAGAAAGGCTGCAACAATCTAGACGGTGGGTTGAGCGAATTCTGGACACCTTGCAACGCGAGGGGCTGTTTACCCTGAATGATAGCTGGAAGGCACGCCCACAACTTGCGCTTCTGTTATCCGGTGAAAGGTTACTATCCGCCGCTTCCTCCCTTCCTGCTCATGCTGAAACCGCTTTCCTTCTTGCCAGACAACCGGGTATTCTTTTAAATAAACTGCAGCCCTTTTCGCCAAAACGTTTATCCGCCCAACTAGGTCTAAGCCTGCCTCATTTATACAATAGCCTTAACCGCCTGCAAGAGGCTGGGATCCTTGAATGGGAACACCAAGAGTCTAAAACGATGATGACGTGGAGATTGGCACGTGAACGTGAAGGGTATATGCCGATCTCAAGAAAAAAGATTCAAGACTTGCTCACCCATCAGGGTGAACGAGCCGATGCAATGCGCTCATTCTTGCATACAACTGAATGCAGAATGGCTTTTTTATTAAAGTACTTCGGCGAAGAAAAAACCAAAGCATGTCGCCGTTGTGATCGGTGCACACAATCCTCACCTAGAGGTACCCTGGCTTTACAGGCACATATGTACACCTTATTAGAGAATGGACCGTACACAAGGCAAGCATTAGGCCTTCAATTAAAAGATGAGACAGAAGCCATCGACGCAGCGCTGCGCGATGGAATTGTCCGAAATTTATGGAGTCGAAATCCACAAGGCACCTATTCCCTATTATGAAAACGCGTATTGTATTTTTTGGCACCCCTGAATTTGCGACTGCCACGCTGGATGCTCTAAGGAAGGCACAAGGAATGGAGGTTGTTGCCATTGTGACGGCACCCGATAAGCCTGCAGGTCGTGGTCTCACGCTAAAAGCAAGTCATATCGCCGAAAATGCAGGTGGCATTCCTCTCTTTAAACCCACAAGGCTGAAAGACCCTTTATTCCTTGACCTACTTCAAAAGCTTCAAGCAGATGTTTTTGTAGTCGTGGCTTTTCGCATGCTTCCTACAGAAGTCTGGTCCATGCCAACTTTGGGGACATTTAATGTTCATGCCTCTCTTTTGCCACATTACCGCGGTGCCGCACCTATTCAATGGGCACTGGCTAACGGGGAGAGCGTGACAGGGGTCACAACCTTTCTGCTAAACGAACGTATTGATGAAGGGCAGATTCTGTTGCAACAAGAACTTAATATTGCCGAAAATGAAGCCATGGGCACCCTGTATTCGCGCTTAATGGAGGCGGGAGCGCTCCTTGCTGTGGCCACTGTGAAGGGTTTAAAGTCGGGAAATATTGTCATAAAAACACAAAAAACAGATAGTTCAGCTCGTTTAGCCCCGAAAATTTATCCCCAATTTGGGCAATTAGAGCTGTTAATAACTTTGGATGAGATTCATCATCGTATCAGGGCATGTGACCCCTTTCCTGGCGCAAGTGTCTGCCTTCAGAGCACACCAAAAGAACGTATAAAGTTATTTAACTCTGAATATATATCATATTGTATATCAAGTGATTACACTATTTATGTTAAATTAATTATATCAGATAATGAAGTGCATCTAGTTCAAGGTAAGGGAGTTCTGAAAATCCATGACATTCAATGGCCTGGAAAACGGAAAATGAAAACTTCTGAGTTCCTGCGAGGCTTCCGTCTCAGAGGAGAATTTGCATTAGATAGGTAAAATTCTACGCAAACCCTTGTGAATACTACCTATTCGTTTATATTTGTTAGTGACCAGAACAAATTATTTAATCTTTTAAATTAAAAAAGCATGAACAAGGCACAACTCATCGATGCCATTGCTGCAGATGCAGGAATCTCTAAGGCACAAGCAAAATCAGCTCTTGACTCATTTACGAGTAACGTTGGTAGCGCGTTGTCTTCTAACGACAAAGTATCTCTTGTAGGCTTTGGTACTTTCAGCGTATCTGTACGTGGAGCACGTGAGGGTCGTAACCCACAAACGGGCCAAACCATCAAAATTGCTGCAAAGAAAGTAGCTAAATTTAAGGCAGGCGCTGAATTGAGCGGCAAGCTTTAATCTTCAGAGTCACCTAAACGCAAAAGCCGCCCAGTGGGCGGCTTTTTTTTTCAAACTTTTCTCGCTTGAACTTTACATCATCTTACCCGCCTTTGCATAGATTCGTTCGATTATATCGACAACTTTTAGACCCTCTAAGGCATTGGTTGTGATCGGACTTTCTCCCCGTAGAACTGACATCACATTTTCATATACGTATATGTGATTAGCTGCCGATCCCTTATAGGGTCCGTAGTTATTCGGTGGATTACTTGGTGCAAGTGTAGGCATTGCATATCCTTCAATGTGGCAATGCACGACCTCATTCATGTATTGCCCAGCGACTTTTACGGATCCTTTTGAGCCAATGACCGTCATGGAAGACTCCAAATTGGCATCCCACACACTGGTTGAATAGTTTAAGGACCCTACCCCACCTTCGACTAGGTCAAAATGTATCATTCCACTGTCTTCAAAGTCAATGCTGTGGGCATGATTGAAATTATGCAACTGAACTGCTGTAGGATGAATGTCACCAAATACCCAATAAAGGATATCGATGAAATGACTGAATTGTGTAAATAGGGTACCGCCATCTAATGCTTTGGTTCCATGCCAATCACCCGGATGATAATAGCGATCATCGCGGTTCCAAAAGCAATCCACGTGTACTTGATAGATCTCACCTAGCTTTCCAGATGAAACCACCTCTTTCAGCCAAGCAGAGGGGGGTGAATACCGATTTTGCATGACCCCAAATACATACACCCCTTTTTGGAGCGCGGCGTGCAATACTTTTTCCGCATCCGAACGGCGTAAAGCCATAGGCTTCTCGATGATAGGATGCCCTCCTGCTTGAATCACCTGTAAGGCATGTTCTGCATGATACCCATTTGGCGTGGCAATGGCCACGACTTTCAGCTCCGGGTGGGCTGAAAGTAAATTTTGCACGCTAGAATATAAAGGGACCTCCATGTCAATTCCCAATGCCTTCTTTTCTTTCACGTCACAAATAGCTACAAGTTCTGCGCCAGGCATATTGAGAATCATCTCCATGTGACGTTGACCAATTCGGCCACAGCCAATAACAGCAAAAGGGATAAAATCAGACATAGGATTAAGGTTGTAGGCGTTGAACAGTCCATTCCCCTGACGTTAATGTAAAAACCAACCGGTCATGCATCCTGCTTGGGCGTCCTTGCCAAAATTCAATTTTACTTATTTCTAGAACATAGCCGCCCCAAGTTGTTGGCCTTTGTAGGTTAGCGTCCTCTGTTTTCTCTATTGTTTGGAGCTGTACATCCAAAGCAGCACGAGACTCAATCATTTTGGATTGATCACTTGCAATAGCCCCACGACGACTCATAACCGGCCTTGAATGAAAATACGTAGAACTCTCTTCGGGTGTCACTTTGCTTACAGATCCAAAAACGCGCATTTGACGCTCCATACTTGGCCAAAAAAACAAAGCATGCGCAACGGGATGTGCGGCTAAGTCTTTGCCTTTCTTTGAAGTATAATGCGTGTAGAAGAGCATTTTTCCTTCAGTGAGGCCTTTTAAAAGCACAATACGGGCATCCGGTTCCAGTTGTGCAGAAACTGTGCTCAGGGCAAATGCTGTAGCGTCCTCAGCGCCCGTATCGCGGTATGCCGCCAACCATGAAGAAAAGAGCTCCATCGGGTCACACGTCATCATGGAATCATCTAGGATCCCAGCACGATATTCTTTGCGATCATCTTGGTAACTCATTGAATGTGCTAAATTAGAGGATATGGGCCAGCCAAAGATGCATCAAATACAAACGGGGCAAGTATTCTTAGCCCATCCTTTATTGGAGGATAGCCAATTTCAACGTAGCGTTATTTTGCTTGTGGATCATGACGACCAAGGAACCATGGGCTTTGTATTGAATGAGACAACCGCCTTACACTTGACAGATGCCTTGCAGGGTGAGTGGCCCAAATTACCCTTGTTTATTGGGGGACCCGTAGGCCAGGACACGCTCTTTTATTTACATAAACGTCCAGACCTGATACCCGATTCCGTAGAAATAGGAACGGATCTATATTGGGGCGGAGACTTTGCCTCCATGAAGACCGCGTTACAAAACCAACATATATCGGCACATGAAATTCGGTTTTTCGTGGGATACGCCGGTTGGTCGGCTGATCAACTGAAGCAAGAACTTGATGAAGGAAGTTGGGCCATACTTCCCCACCATACAACAGACTTCTTTGCGCAACCTCAAGAATTATATGCACACCTCTTGCGCCACTTACCTGAAAAAATCAGGATGTGGAGTCATGCCCCGCGTCGCGCTTTTTTGAATTAAAATAAGGACGATGCCCGAAGGGTATTCTGCATTCTTGTTGCTTGTTCCGCACTGTACTTCGTTTTCCGGTATTGAGCAACTGCCGATACCCCATCAAGGGCATTGGTCATCCATACCTCATCTGCCTCCAATAAGGCAAAAGGACTCAATGCATCCTCTTGAACAGTCAACCCAAGGCCTGGCGCAAGCCGAATCACTTGTTCACGCATGACACCGCGCAATGCACCTGCGGTCAATGAGGCAGTCGTCAATACGTTTGCTTTTAAGACAAATACATTACCCCTACTTGTTTCTAAGAGACGATTTTCTTGATTAAGCAAAAAAACATCGTCTAGCCCTTGATCTTGGGCAAATTGTGCAGCGAGAATATAGAGTGCTGCATGAGTGGCTTTTAGCGTACTTAATAAACCACTGGACTTTTTATGTTCCTGAAACAAGTCCATATGGAGTGTTTTTATCGGATGCGGATAGCCAAATTCCTTTAAAGGTTCTACATGGATACCCCAATCGACACCTTGCACCGTAGGAGCATAGCCTAATCCTCCTTTTCTCCAAACGCTTAACCGGACACGTTGATCCACCTGCCCTTGAGGCACACAAGAAAGGATATCTGACTCCAAATCATCGGGCCCCCAGTCTAGTGGAATATCCATGCGCAGGATACGCATGGAAGACATCAAACGAAAATAATGGGACTCCCAAAAGCAGATTTTGCCGAGATGAACCCGCATGGTTTCAAATAACGCGTCTCCATACAAATGCGAACGACGCGAAAAGGATGCAGCCTCCGCGTCGTTCAATTTATTTCCCGCATACCATACTTGGCTCATCAGCTAAAAAGCGAGGCCATTTTTGTTCCAATATCCGCAGGAGAATCGACGACATGAACGCCACACTCACGAAGAATAGCTTTTTTTGCCTGGGCCGTGTCTTCAGCTCCACCTACAATGGCTCCGGCATGCCCCATGGTGCGGCCTACTGGAGCAGTTTCTCCCGCGATAAAGCCTACAACGGGCTTTGTTCCATATTCTTTAATCCACTGACCGGCTTCCGTCTCTAGTTGACCTCCGATTTCCCCGATCATGACAATGCCATGGGTGTCAGGATCGTTCATGAGCATAGCCACCGCCTCTTTGGTCGTAGTCCCAATAATTGGGTCTCCACCAATGCCAATGGCCGTGGTGATACCCATGCCCGCTTTGCAAATTTGATCTGCAGCTTCGTAGGTTAAGGTTCCAGACTTAGAAACGATGCCAATATTTCCTTTTTTAAACACAAAGCCTGGCATGATGCCTACTTTGGCTTCGTCGGCCGTGATGACCCCAGGGCAATTGGGACCAATTAACGTAGCACCTTTCGATTTTGCATAGGGCTTAGCCTTGATCATGTCAGAGACCGGAATCCCTTCGGTGATGCAAACAATAACTTTAATACCCGCATCTGCAGCCTCCATAATAGAGTCTGCCGCAAAGGCTGGAGGGACAAAAAGGATGGATACATCTGCACCTGTTTTGTCAACAGCGTCCATCACCGTGTTAAAAACAGGTAAATCAAGGTGCGTCTGCCCTCCTTTTCCAGGTGTGACAC
>ERZ889078.1229-NODE-1229-length-20799-cov-31.922580_pt1 | contig 20799 bp, 27 predicted proteins | sample MGYA00521266_ERZ889078 | MGnify/ENA primary metagenome ERZ889078 (study PRJEB32303, sample SAMEA104408618) | aquatic metagenome | biome: Brackish water; feature: Pelagic; material: water | place: Baltic Sea | collected 2014-06-16T06:34:00 | depth 76,534 m ...
AAAAAGGAAGCTACAGTATTTTTAGAGAAAATTGCATAAAAATTGGCTCTAATTTGGAACGCCAAACATTAAAATCCACTATTCATGAATTTTTATCATGGGTAAAAACGTCTATGCTTCAGTAAAATCATACAGTCAAAGAGGAAAATTACTAAAAAGAGCAGATTATCAAACTTTAGCTGAATCAAGAGATCTAGAAGAATTAATGACTAGAATTAAGAATACAATTTATGCAGATGCAGTTTCAGATGTTCAAAAACCATACACCTCACAAGGAATAGAATCAGGTCTAAGAGGACATTTAGCTGACGTTCATTATTCAATTGCTAAAACAGCTGGAGATTCTCCAATTTTAGATGCATATTATATGAAATTCATTATATCAAATTTAAAATTAATTTTGAAAGGAAAAGTATTAGGAAAATCACAAGAAGAAATTGAAACTCATATCAATTTACATGCTGAAGAATTAATCAAACAAAGAGACATCATCATAAAGGCTCTAGTCTCTAAAGATCTAGAAGAAGCAGTTACTAGTTTGAGTTCAGTTCAATTTGGTGAAGAAATATCAAAAGCAGCATCACTTTACAATGAACAAAAAAATCTTCAGATATTTGACACATATTTTGATAAAATTCTATATCTCCAACTAGGTCGTGCCTTAAAAAATACTAGAGATAGAGATGTCATAAAATTAGTTGGAATGGATGTTGATTTCTATAATCTTCTAAGTGTAGTTAGAGGTAAATTATGGGGATTAGATGAAGCACAAATTCAAGATTTGATTGTTACACAAACTGCAACAATTACAAGAGAATTACTTGGAAGAATGATGTCTGCATCATCAGTTAGAGATGCATTTAATGAATTAACAAATACAAAATATAAAAATTTGATTTCTCAAAATGAAAATGAATTAGATGCTGTTGCAGAATTTGAAAGATCATTTGAAATGGCACTGTATAATGCATCTGCAAGATCATTTTCAAAGATGTTTAGTTTTGCAACCATTGTAGGAATTACAAAATTAACAGCATTTGAGGTAAGAAACTTAGCAGCTATTGCATATGCAATAGAACAAAAAATACCAACTGAAACTACAATGTCAAAATTAATTGTACATGAAGAATAATTTTGTAAAATGATTAAATTTCCTAAAAAGAAAAACGATATTCCAATAGAGACTCTAATCAATTATGTTTGGATTAGTGCATTCATGGCTATGATTTTTTCACTACCATCATTAGGTATATTTTTAGGAATTTACTACGGTACAGGAAATATTGCAGTTGGAGCAATTCTAGGGTTTGCAGTTCATTTCATCACTTTAGCATTTGCAAGTAGAATCTCTAAATTTTTAACTAAAATAATGAGCTAAGATTTAAGAAGCTAAAATCAAAGGTAATTTACCATGATGGGAGACAGGGATTTTAGAACAACAATTCAAACGGCATTATCTTCAATAGGAAAAGAATTACAATTAGATATAGATCCAAAAAATATTCAAACTATTCATTTACAAGAGGTAGTTCAATGCCTAAGACGTTCATATTTTGATAGAATTGATCCTGTGGAGATTGAAAGAAGAGGATTTAATGAACTTCTTTCAGGATTATTAAGAAAATTAGAGTATGGAAGTGAGTCAAAAGAATTTGAAATTGACGATATCAAACTAAAAGGACAAACAGACATGATAGTAGATGATGTCATCATGTTATTTAGACCAGCACAAGGTGAATTAGAAAATCCAATTGCTAATGATGTCCTATATCTTAATGCATGTTTATGGATATATGACAAAACAGAAGGAATTGTTGTTTACATTACTGGAGACAGAAAAGAAACAACATTTTCGTTAACACGAAATAAAAAAATGTTTGAAGAGGTAATTAGAAGAGTCAGAGTATTGAATAATCTCCTAAAAGAACAAAAAGCACCAATTTTAGAACCATCAGTAGAATGTTCTGAATGTCAGTATTATGAAAAATGTTTTATGAAAAAGAAAAATTCGAAACATGTAGACATTGGTGAAATGTTAGGAATGGGTAAATTCGGTAACAAGGGTTAACAAAATAAATGAAAAATATTACAAAGGAAAATTCCTTTGATTAGTCTAGTGGTTCAGGGTGTCCTTTACCACGAAGAGCGAAACACACTATTGCTAATGCGATTGCTACTCCTGCTGTTGCGCCAAATGCGGCCATTCCTGCTTCTGCCATTTAATAAAAAATAATCTTACGAGCTTTTATAACATATGTCAATAATTTTCTCTTAAAAACAAAGTATCACAATATTAATTTTTTATGATACTATTGAAATTTTATTTAAAAAATTCATAGTCAAGAGTATTTTCTTGACCACTTGTCATAGAACTTAGATTGTAATAGACAGTACCAGAAATTCTCCATGATGCTGTATCAGTTTTAAGAGCATTCCATAGTTCATCACCATTTTGAGTATTTGGTACAATAATCTTATCTTTTAGTACAATTGAGTTATTGCCCAAGAGAGTATAGTAATTTGAACCAAATTCTACCATTCCTTCAGGTCTGCTTCCAATTGTACCGCCATCAAGCTGTTCATAATTAGAAAAAGTAGTTTCAAATAATTGATAATCCATAGTTTGAACAATTACAGCTCGTGGATTTGGATTGAATATCTCAAATTCAACTTGAATTGTTGCATTTCGCTCTGAAATTGTTAAAACAGAAATATCTACCAACTCAATTGTAATTGGAGGTAAAGTTTCTACATTTTGATTAGTAGTATCAGTTCCAAACCCTCCTACAACTATTGTAGGACCGACAACGATAATTCCACCTAATATTCCAACAAGTGCTAAAACTGCAATAAAGACAAAAATTTTAGGATTCAAACTGAGTTAACCACAATATGTAAAATATTAGATAGTTATTATATCATTGCAGTGATGTTGGAACATGCAATATTTTCAAGCAGTTCAACAAGGAAAACAAAGGGCAAGTAAATCACAAATGAAAATGTTTGATGTAGCTGGATTTGCAATGTTAACTTTAACAACTAAAAAAATTGATGGTAAATTCTTTCCAGTTGGTGAAGAAGAATTTACGGCTGTAATTAATTCTGAAGAAGGACATGTAGCCGTAATTGTAGATAAAGATGGATATACTAAGGCCCAATCAAAATCAGTTAAAAAAGAAGAAGCAATTACAATATTTAACAAACTTAAAGATTCAGGAATGTTGGAATATCCAGAAAAAGAAATACAAATTTGGTCTCAAACAAGACCAACAATTCAAAACGAAGTTTAGTTATTTTTTAGAAGATAGAATTATTTCAGTTCCTACCTTAACACCTTTAATTGCTTTTTCAATAATTTTTGGATCAGCTTTTAAAATTCTAGTTTTAATTTTAGAACGTTCTATAATTTTTAGAGCAACAATATCCATTAAATCATATCCACCTGCTACAGAATCTTCATGAACTAAAATATTTTTTAAATTTTTAAGTTCAATACTTTTGAATTTTTTTGCATTTTTAAATTTATTTGGATCCATATCATAAACGCCATCAACATCAGTAGCATTAAGGAATTGTTCAGCTTGAATTTTTTCAGCAATCAATGCAGCTGTTCCATTGGTACTTTGACCTGGATGTAAACCTCCGGCTACAACAATTAAACCATCATCTACGGCATGTTTAACTTCCTGTAAAGTAGTTGGTGGATGAGAGTATGCTTTATTTTTTAAAGCATAAATCAATAATTTTGCATTAAGCCTTGAAATTTCAATTCCCAATTCATCTAAAGTAGATTCATCAGCATCAAAATGTCTAGCATGTGAGATGTAATGTCTTGCAATAACTCCACCTCCAGCTATAACAATTGGCTGACAAATTTTACTAATTTTTATTAAAAAATCAGCATAATTTTGTATAATTTTGGCATTATCCATTCCGAAAACTTTTCCAGATAATTTTATCACAATTTTTTTCTTCATTTTAAATCACCTAGTATTGATTTTGCCGCAATTTCAACTCTTTTCCTGTATTTTTCATGTGTATAAATTCTAAGTATGTTCATGAAGCCAGAAATTGCTGAAACTACAGGGATTTCTGAAATTGGTATTTCTTTTGCAGATAATTTTCCACCATCATTAGAAATTAAAACTATTGATTTTGACTCATTTTTTGATGGTGCAAGTGGAATAGATGGAGTAACTGAACTATCTATAAAAATTTCATTTTCATCAATTTTAGATTTTTTAGAAAGTTCAAGTCTTAGTTCATCAGTTCGAGTTTTTTTCAAATTTGTTTGACTAGTAAGTATTCTTTCAAATACACATTTTAGTAATTTCCTATTTTGATAATTTTCAGTCAGTTGTCTAGCTCGTTTTAGTTTAGAAGATTTTGAGGAAATAATGGAAGATAGTACAAATTCATCTGTTAGTTTTACAAATTCATCTAGATTAAAGGATGAAAAACCAAATTCATCATCAGATAATCTCAATGCTTGAATTAGCATAACTTCTGCAGCACGTACAGTTTTATGAAAATATACTGCCTTAAACATTTGATATCTAGAATGCATCATGGATTCAAAAGAATATAATGCTGAGCGCTCTAATGCAATTTTTTTCTTATGAATATGTAGAGATTGAGTTATTCTTTTATGATCTACATTGGCATGTTCAGCTCCAGTAAAATAACCATCTCTAAGCAAATAATCCATCATGTCTGCACTCAAAGAGCCAGAAATAATTTCATTTAGATATTGAAATTTTGATTCTCCAAATGCAATTTGTGCAATTAGTTTTTTATCAAATCCAGTTTTTGATAATACATCACCAATTTCAGAGTTTAAAATTATTTTTTTACCATAATCTTCATGTGAGATTTTTTTATCTTTAATTACTTCTTCAAATAAATGAGAAAAAGGTCCATGACCAATATCATGTAACAAACCTGCAAGACGTAAAATTTGAACATCATCAGAATTTAAAAATCCTTTTTCATTTAATGCAAAACCTGCCTCAGTAGCAATATGCATGACTCCAAGAGAATGTTCAAATCTACTATGTTGGGCGGAAGGGTAAGTTAGATGTGCACCAGAAAGTTGTTTTACTCGCCTTAATCTTTGAAAAAGAGGATTATCTATAATTGGAAGTTCATAATCATAAACACGAATAAAATCATGTATTGGATCTATAATGTCTAGATAATTTTTTTTCATAATCCAAGTTTCTTTGAAAATGTCTTTAAAATTTCTTCATGAACTTCCAGTTTAGGTTTAGATGCATCAATTATTTTCCAATGTTTTTTCTTTCCAATAGCACGATAAAGTTTAGATATTTTCCTTAAAAATTCTTCATTTTTCTCAAACTTGTCTCTTTTCATAATTTTACCTTTTTCATTTCTGGGAGATCTTGAAAAAGATTCTTTTTGAGTAACATCAAGTAAAATTACAAGATCAGCTTTTGGTAAACCGACATCTAGATTCTCAAGCCAATTTTGTTTCAAACCATTTGCCAGTCCATAAATCAAGTTAGAATGATAATATCTATTCATAATTAAAACAGAATTTTTTTCCTCAGCTGCTAAAATTTCATCAAGTTTTTCCCATCGATTTGCTGCCAAAAGACAATGAATAACTTGAGGAGTAAATTTACGTTTTCCATCTAAATATTTTCTAATTTCTTTACCTATTGGAGTATCATAGTCAGGAAAATGAAATAGTTTAGTTTTGATCTTTTGTTTTTTTAAAGATTTTTCTAGCATTGTTGATTGTGTTAGTTTTCCAGCTTGATCTCCTCCTTCAATTACAATAATCATAAGTTATCAAAACATAGAAATTATTGATTAAAAAATCTATCAAACTATGAACTTGTTCATTAAAGATCTTGGATTATAAATTATCAAAATAGGCACAAATAATAGTAAAAATTGACAATAAATGAGATAAAAATAAAACTTGGTGGGTATCAATTCTTTTTCCATATTACGAATAAATTTGTAATTAGATTTATTGTGATATGAATTGTATTACATTTTGTAATTAGTGATGATCAATTAAATTTTGAATGGAGGTTTGAATGTAAAAAACATTAGCGACTGTAAGTTGTTGAATTAAAATAATTAGAAAGATTTTTTATTTTGTTCATTAAATTCAGCAGTAGCTTCCATTTTTCCCTTTATGAAAGCAAGATCATATGTTCTAAGTAATATTTCTTCACCATCTTCCATGTGAGTTTGCAAGTGTTTTGCCATATTCCTAATAATTTCATCCTTGGAGGGAATTTCAGAATTATCACTCATAGTGAATATATCTTAAAACTCATCATCAGGGTTTTCTCCATTTTCTAATGCTTGATTATATTTATCGACTTTATTATTATATTCATCAATTTTTTTATTTTCTTCATCAATTTTTTTATTTTCTTCGTTTTCAGTTTCCATTATGATCTCAATTAATCATAAACTTATAAAAATTACCAGTATGATTTATTTTCTAAACATTAACCAAATTCTTGTTCCTACTGTAAGGCCCACAGCTAGAATAATTATAGTAGGTAGGATAATGTCCATTTCATTCATGTTATTTCTTATAATTAAAAATTAGAATTTAAGATTTAATACGTATGTACAAAAATTATATCTGTGGTTTGTACGCATACTTTCAAAACTGAAGGAGATCACATAACGTGTTCAAAATGTGGACATGTACGAAAATTTAGCAAAAGATCAATTAAACCAAAAATACTCGTAATTGGATTAATCATATCTGTAATGGTAGTAGGAGCAGTATTGACTTTTTCATATTTTCCTAAAATGTAGTTTTATTTTATAATCAGTCAAGATTTATATAAAAAAATCAAGAAGATAACACAAAATGGGACTAATGAAAGAGGTAATCAAAGAAATTGGAAACAAATCAAAGGAATTCTATGAATTTGTTTTACCACCAATAGACATGCACCTAACTGATGAAAATCTTAAAGTCATTATCGATATTCCAGGATTTTTAAAAAAAGACATTGAATTGAGCCTATCAGGAGACATACTTTCAATTAAAGCTGAAAAGATTGTTGATGAAAAAGATTCAAAAACATTAATTTCAAATCAAAGACCCAATAAAATTAATAAAAAAATTAGATTGCCAATTGAAATTAAAGAAGGTGAAGAAAAAATTGAATCTGCAAAATATGATGAAGGTGTTCTCGTATTAGTTATTCCTGTAACAAAAAAATCAAAAAATATTTCAATTGAATAATTTAATACTTTCTTAGTAATACTGAAATTCCCATAATAATACCAGAACTAATCATTCCAAGTAACCCGAAAAGGTAATTTGATTGAAATAAAAATACTGAACCAATGAAAATAGAAGAAGAAAATATACTTCCACTAATCAAAACTATAGGTTTACGTTTTTTCATAAAAATTTGAACTTCTTCCATTAATTTTTCCATATCAGATCCAACTCTTAATGTAGAATTAATTGATTTAAAAAAAGTATCAAAAGAAATTTTTAATTCTTCAATGTATGCACCTGTGATTAAATTTTCTTCTTGAAGAATATTTTTTAGAACTTTTAAAAATTTAAAATCAACATCATGTGTTTTATAAATTCCTTCAATTATTGAAGCCATTCTCAGATATAATGCTAAATTTTTTGGTAAAATAAATGGGAATTTACTCATAGTTTTATTTGCTAATTCCATTAAACTTTGAACCTCCATTTCATCAGGTTTATCTCCATGCATAGAACGGATTGATAATTCTATTCCTTTTTCAATCACTGATCTATTATATCCAGGAGTTAACATTTTGAGATCATCCATGGCAGAAACAACTCGTGGAGGATTTTTTTCTACAAGAGCAAGATATAATCGAATTAAATTAATTCTTGTTTTATCATTAATTCGTCCAACCATTCCAAAATCATATAGAATTAATTTTCCATCATCAGTCACAGAAATATTACCGGGGTGTGGATCTGCATGAAAAATTGAATGTTTGAGAAGCATTGTGAAAAAAATCTGATGGACATCAATGACTAATTGTTCTCGATCAATATTTTTCTCATCTAAAGCATCTACATTGGTAACCTTAATTCCAGGTAGATATTCCATTGTTAGAACATTTTTTGAAGAAAAGTCATCAAAAACATAAGGTATGATTACTTTATTGTTTTCTGCCATGTCCTTTTTTATTTCTTTAAGATTTTTGGATTCATTTGTGTAGTCCATTTCTTCATGAATAGTTTCAATAAATTGTGAAAGCATAACCTTTGCAGAATATCTTAAATTTGAATCTACAAATCGTAATGCAAGAGGTAGAATTTTGTTCAGAATTTTTAGATCTTTTTCTACAACTTTTTCAATTCCAGGTCTTTTTACTTTAATTACAATTTGTTGACCAGAAATAGATCCTCGATAAACTTGTCCTAATGATGCACCAGCAATAGAAACAGGATCTATATGATCAAATTTTTCATTAATCAGCCCAATATCTTTTTCAATTATTGGTTTAACTTGATCAAATGGTGCAGCGGGAACATTGTCTTGAAGTTTTGATAATTCTTGTAAATAGGGTTGTGGTAAAATATCAGCTCTAGAAGAAAGCCATTGTCCTAACTTGATATAAACAGGTCCTAATGAAATAAAAGTTTCAAGTATTTTATGAGCATTTTTTTTAAATTGATTTAAATCAATTTCATTTTTATTTTGATTAATCCATTTTTTTCTATCTTTACGTAATGCCAAAATAGATGGTAAAAGTTTGATTAGTATTTTTACAGTTCTGATTGTATACATAAAATCACTCTAAATATTTTTTAATATTTTTAGTTGCCATGTATCCTAAATATCCAGAAATTAATGAAGATTCTAAAAGTTTAGCTAGAGACATTTTCTTAGAATTTTTATAAGAAAACTTTTTTGCAGTAATAACACCTGTAAATATTCCACATGCAATACCAATTAAAACTTCAGGAGCATCATGTACCAAATGACCAATTGGATTAACTCTAGGATCAACTTTGTCAGTATGAACTAAAAATTTATCATCGTATTCTCTAATATGCAAATTACCATAACGATATTGTTTTTGCGCCCCATTTTTTTGTCCAAGAATAGTTTCTTTGGCACCTTCAGGCATAAATTCACGTAATTCCTTTGGAACTTCAATTTCATCTCCAGGCATAGTATGAATATCTAATAATTGCTTATAATCCTAGATCTAAATTATATTTGAGCCTAATTATTTATTGTATTAATTTTTTAAATTATCCTTAGTAAATATAAGAAAACTAGCAGCAAATGAAATTAACATTAAAATTCCTGAAACATATGCATAATTAAATCCAATATCAGGATGATACTGTTGATGATAGTAGTTAATCAAAAAAGTTATGACTAACAAAATAACTCCGATAAAAGTTAATTTTCGGTGATTTAACAACAATAATCTCCTTACAAATTACTATATGAATTTAGAAAAAAATAAAATATTTTTTAGAATTTAAGGATTAGATTCAATTTGAGATAATTTGGTAAGTATTTCTTCCAGTTCTAACTTATTTTGATTAATCACGTTATTAATTATATCAATCTCATTATTTATCTGAGAAATATTAACATCATCAGAATTTTTAATTTGATATTCTAAATCTTTTAAAATTTCTTGATTGTATTCGTTGATTTTTTCTAATTCATTTTGATATTTTTGTAAATTTTCATATGGGTTAGTAGTAATTTCTACATATTTCAAATTAAAAATAAAATCAGTTACAATAATTATACTACCTATTGTTAATACAATAATTAAAAATGTAATAGTTAATTTTAATTTCATTTTATTCATACTTTTTAAATTTAAGATTAATCTTTATTTCCAGATAATGCTGCTTTTTTACGCCTACGAATTATAAAAATTGCAAAACCAATAACCAAAATTATTGGAATAATTATCATTGTAGGATCAGAACTATTCTCATCAAGATTAGATGGTTCATTAATTAAAATTGTAGTTTTGTATGGTAAGAAAATTTCATCTCTTACACTATCTTTGTATCTTACAGTAATTGTAACATCGTGTTCACCATATTTTGGTTCTCCATCAAACTCAATTGGAATGTTAAATGGAACCGGTGCATCAGTTTCAATTTCATCAATAAATTGAGTATTGGATTTAATATTAGAATCTCCGTTAGCATCAAGAGTTACAAAACCAAATAATCCATCCTCATTTCCTTCATTAATTATTTCACCAATTACCATTTGTGTTCCAGATAATTCAATTACTTTTACATTAAAAATAGTAAGATCAATTAAACCTCGAATATAGAAATCAAGAATCTTTGAAATAGTTTCTTTATCACCATGTGTATTATAATATGAAATAGATAGAGGGATTCGTAAAGTATCACCCTTTAAAGATTCAGGAATATACACATTTGCAATAAAAGAACTGCGTGACTCTGCAGGAATATTTCCAAGATCCCAACTTGATTCTAACATTAGAACATTTTCAATATTTGTAATTGATGCAGTATTTGATGAAAGCGATGTTTGTACATTATTGACAATTACATCAACTCCAGACATTGGTGCAGTTCCATCATTTACAATATCAACAACAATATTATTTGATGTTAATGATGTAAGAAACGATTCTGATGCTCGTACGTTAATTGTACTGTCCCCAGTTACTTTAAAATCAAAAGTTGAAAAAGATGTTCTAACACCAGATTCTCTTAATCTTGAATAATCAACTTTTACAGTTCCAGAATATTGTTGAATTTGTATATTTTTATCTAAATTTACATAAAAAGTTAGATAGAAATTCTTGCCAGCTAAAGAATTTGTATTTGTATTAGCATTAATTGCAGAGCCAGGACCATCTGAGCCTGAAAATCCTAAAGGTAATGCAAGTTTTCCTTCAATTCCCGTAATATCTTGAGTTCCTACATTGGCAAATTCGATTGTAAATGGAACATTACTGTCTCCAGTTCCAACTTCTATTTTATTATCTATCTTACCAAAATATGCATCTAGTAATTTTACATCACCAAAACTTCTTTCAAATGCTGAATCACCAAAGTTTCCAGATTCTATTGGTCCATCTTTCCAATCAGCATATGAATTTGTAAAAATAAACGGTACAAATCCAATTAAAAATAATATTAATAAAAATTTAGAATTCATTATACAGTAATCTCCATTGTTGAAGATTCTTCTCCTTCAAATGCTTTGCCATCTTTAATTGTAATAACTTTGTCAACATTTCCAAAATGTTGTCTATCGTGAGTAACAATAACAAAAGTTTGATTAAGATTTTTTGCCATAGATTTCATTAAATCAACTATTATTTGTGAAGTAACTGAATCAAGATTACCAGTTGGTTCATCAGCTAAAACAATTGAAGGTTTATTGATTAAACCTCGTGCGATAGCTACTCTTTGAGCCTGTCCACCTGAAACTTTATTTGCACGTTTATGTATTTGATCTTCTAATCCAACTGATTTTAGCAAATCTATAGCATCTTTTTCAGTAGTAGAGTTAGTACCAGCAATTTGTATTGGCAATAATATATTTTCTAAAACTGAAAGATCGCTTAAAAGATTAGAAAATTGAAAAATAAATCCTAATTTTTTATTTCTAAATGATGAGATTTGGTCATCATTAAGAGTTGTAGTATTAATTTTATCAATAAAAATATCCCCATTTGTTGGACTATCTAAAAGTCCAATCATGTTCAATAATGTAGATTTTCCTGAACCTGAACTTCCAACAATTAAAACAACTTGACCTTCCTCAATTGAAAAAGATACATCATCAAGAGCTTTTACTTTGCTATCCCCATCACCATAAATTTTGGTTAAATGATTAACCTCTAGTACTCTAGCCAGATCTCATCGCCTCCACAGGTAGTAATTTTGTAGCTCTATACGATGGATACAATGATGCAATAATAGCCAAAATAAATGAAGCCAAAGCAGTTTGAACAATTTTTTCCAAATTGTAAGTTACTTCAAGTGGCAAACTATTATTGAATGACATCTTTGTTTCTTTTGCGTAAAATGTATAGCCTAATCCGGTTGCGGTTCCAACTCCAGCACCAATTGCTCCAATTAACATACCTTGAAAAATAAAAATTATCAAAATATCCTTTCTTTTAGCACCAATTGCTCTCATTACACCAATTTCTCTAGTTTTTCCATTTACTAACATCATTTGAATAGTAACAACTGCAAATGCAGAAGACATCATTCCAAAATACCCAATCATGTTAATCATTGCTATACCAGATCTAAAACCAGCAAGTTGTTGTTCAGCTGATTCCTCTATTGTTTCTGCTAAGAAATCATCATTTGGAAATGATAATAAGAAAAATTCTTTTACTTCTAATGCTTTAGTTGGATCTTTTAATTTTACCATAATTGATCCTGTTTGACCTGTTCTGTCAGTCATATCCCGTAATGTATCAATATGGATAACTGCACTATAATCAAATCCTTGACCACCAGGGGATTTTGCAATTCCAGAAACAGTAAATCTTTTAGTTTGTTCTTCTCCCCATCTATCAACTATCATGACTTTGACATTATCACCAACTATAGCTCCTCCAAGATCATTTGCCACAGTATTTCCCAATACAATAGAATTTCTTGTGAAAACATAAGTTCCATCTTTAACAGTTTCATGAACAGTAGATGCTCTAATATCTCTAAATGGATCAACACCAACTACAGGTATTCTAGTTTTTTCAATTAAATTACCATTTTTTATAATTTCCATTTCTGCCGTCGATGAAAGCCGCGGTGCAGCTGCTTCAACATATGGAATTCTTTCAAACCAACTAATTATTGATGAATCAGATTTATCGATGTAATCATCTTCATTAGTTACAAGAACATCACCATTTCGATAATCACTAATGTCTCTAACTATTGCATCAAAAAGACCCTGAAATATTACAAAATTTACATGAATTACTAAAATTCCAATTGTTACAGCCAAAATTGCACCATACAAACTACCTCTTTTATTGAATAGCATCCTTTTTGCTAATTTCATACGGTAATCCATGAAATAATTAAAAAAGTCTGATATTTAACATATATTATTCATAGTGCTAAACTATAGACAATTTTATATAAAATTAGTTATTTCTATATTTTATGGAGTCTTTATAAGTGATAAAATGGACATTTTTGACATTAAAATTCTAAGCAAATTATTAAACAATTGTAGAGAATCAGACAGGCAAATAGGAATAGATCTAGGAATGTCTGGAGGAGCAATTAATGCAAGAATATCTAAAATGCAAAAACTTGAGATTATTGAAGAATTTTTCATTAAAGTTGAACCACCAGTATTGGGATATGGAGTATTGTATTTTGTAATATCTGGAGAAAACATGAAAGAGATTTTAGAACAAGTTAGCCTAGTAGGAGAACCACATTTTGTAGCACCGTGTATTGGAGGAATAACAGTCTGCAGTATTATTGTAAAAGAAAATTTAGAACAAAAAATTGAGCTTGCAAAAAAACTAATGAAAGATTTTAAAGTTTTATCAATTTTTGAAGCAGAAAATCCAGGATTTAATACAAATTTAACAAAAACAGATTTACAAATTTTAGAAGAATTATTAAAAAATCCAAGACAAAAAATTGAAACAATTGCAAGAAATACAAAAATGTCAACAAAAACAATAACAAGATGTATTGAAAAATTGCAAGAAAATGAAGGAATTCAATTTACAACAATTTATGATCCTAAAAAAATTAAGAAATATATTCCATATGTAGTTATTACATGGGTAGAAAGTAATCTAAAAGAAACATTAGAAAAAATGAACAAAGAATTATCTAATACATACTTACAAATTCCATTTATTGCAAAAAATCAAATTGTTTTATTTATGTATAGTAATAATATTTACAAAATGGATGAATTAACGCAAAAAGTTAGAAATATAAAAAATGTTAAATCGGCAGATTTGTTTATTCCTAAAAAAATTTCATTTTACAATAAATGGTTGAAAGAAACAATAATAAATTTTAAAAAATCATCTAAATTACATTTAACCTACCAAACAAATTAAATAATAATACTTTTCAAAGTTAATATGAAAAAAGAGAAACTGTTCAAAGGAAAATTATTTGAAATAAATGCATATCATATGCAAGTTGAACATAGAAAAGTTAGAAGAGAAATTATTGAACATCCAGGTGCAGCTGCAATGCTTGCATTTGATGAAAAAGGTAAAGTATTGTTAGTAAAACAACATCGATTTCCACACGGATATATTCTAGAGATTCCAGCTGGCACTTTGGAAAAAGGGGAAAAACCAATTGATTGTGCATATAGAGAAATTATTGAAGAAACTGGTTATGAGGCCAAAAAAATGACTAAGTTAGTGTCATATTTCCCTTCAGTAGGCTATAACAAAGAAGAAATTAACATTTTTGTAGCATCAGGAACAAAAAAGAAATTTGATTTAAAATTAGATAATGATGAATTTATCACCGTTGTAAAAATGGATATTAAAAAATTAGTTGGAATGATTAAATCTGGAAAAATTATTGATTCAAAAACAATTTGTGCAGTAATGATTTATGCTGCAAAAAAGAAATTAATTTAGTTATTCATTATAGATAGGTTGAACAAGATCTGCAAGATCTCCCCATGATTGTGTAATTCTTTCAAACATATAGATTAAATCAAGAAAATCAATTGGAATTTGCTTTTTATTTCCTAAAGTAGTTCTAAGTAAAGATAATTTTTCTTCATATTCTTTATGTAATGAAATAGATTCTATAGCTAAGAGCCTATCAGGTTTTGTAAATGCATCAATAGATTTTTCAGCTAATAAATTAAAATCTCTGACAACATCATAGATTCTTGTTGCATATTCTTTTGATAAAGATGAATTAAAAATTAAAGTTGAAAGTTCAACAATAGAATCACCTGCATTTTCAAGAATATTTGCTGCAACCCTATAATCAAGAATATCAATATTTTCTAAATTAAATGCATTAGCTAATCGTTTATCAACTAGAGTACTACGAATTAAACGAACAAGTAAGAAATATTGTCTATTTACTTCCACATCACGTTTTGATAATGATTCCAAATTAGATTTATCATCAGAAATTAATGCATTTGTAACATCATCATACATGCCAAGTGCAATGGAACTCATTCTTTTAAGAATTTTTTCAGGATTTAATGTAGTAGAATCTAAAAGAAATTGCATGTTGATATGTGATGCATCTTCTTCAATTATTTCCATTCCAACTAATCTTCTCATAGAATTACGAATTTGTTCTCTATCTTCGCCAGATATTGTGGATTTTGAATTAATTTCTATAATATCATAACCTAATAGATAAGCACCAGTAATATCAGCAACAATATTTTCTTCTTTATGTAAAGGATAGGAAATTACAAGTTCCTTTGTTGGTCGTATTTCTTTATTTATGGATATTGAGATACTATCATTACCAGTTTCAATTTCTACTTCCATTCCTTTATCCAAATTATTTGCATCAATCCATTCTTTTGGTAATGAAACTAAGATACTACTTCCAATTCTTTGCAGGCGTCGAATAAATTTAGTCAATTTATACTAGTTTAAGTAATTTAAGCCATATTCTTATATTTTGTGTAAAGTTTAAACTCAAATTAATGGAAGCTGTAGCATTTTGCCCCGCACATATTACAGGTTTTTTCAAGGCTCATATTGAAAAAAATGAAACTGCCTTAGAAAATTTAGGCTCAACAGGAGCAGGATTTTCAATTAAGCATGGGGTTACAACTAAGGTAAAAATTAATACAAAAAATAATGATAAAGAAAATTTTAAAATAATTACAAATGGATATCAGTCAGATAAAATTGATATTTCAGAATATGTGTTAAATGAATTTTTAAAATTAGGTAAATTTTCAAATTTATTTTTTGATATTGAACATGAAATAAAAATTCCAGTAGGATACGGTTTAGGATCAAGTAGTGCAGTTGCATTGTCACTAGCCTTTGCATTAGATCAAGTTCTTAAAACAAAATTAGATAAAATAATTATTGGTCAAATTGCACATAATGCAGAAATAAAATGTAAAACAGGGTTAGGAGATGTCTTAGCATCATATTATGGTGGATTTGAAATTAGAGATAAACCTGGAGCACCAGGTATTGGACATGTTCAAAAAATTACTTTAAATAAAATTTCTATAATTATGATATGTTTTTCCCCAATTTCAACAAGTAAATTCATCAAAGAAAGATTACCACAAATTAATGGTCTTGGTGGTAAAATGGTAAATAAATTATTGGAATCAAAAAATTATGAACATTTTCAAGAAATGTCTTTAGAATTTGCAAAATATGTAGATGTTATGACACCAAGAATGCAAAAAGTAGTAAATGAATTATCAAAAAATAATATTAAGTGTGGAATTGCGTTATTTGGAGAAACAATTTTTTCAATGATTCCAAAAGAAAAAGAAAATAAAGTTTTAGAAATTTTACAAAAATATTCTGATGGAATAATTATAAAATCAGAAGTAGATAATAATGGAGCAAGGGTTCTTCATAACTAATTAAAAATATGACTTTGATTCCTAAATCACATCCAAGAATAGAGTCTCTTCTAATTCGTGAAAAATTGGTTAAAGGATTTGATGATAATTTAGTTGCTAAAGAAGGACTTTTAGCTCATGGGAGAGGGGAGGCTTTTGATTATCTTATAGGTGAAAAAACCTCAAAATCTGCAAAAGAGGCAATAAAAGCAGCAGCATTTATGCTAAAAAACGCAAAAAATTCAGTTATTTCAGTAAATGGTAATTTTGTGGCTTTATGTTCTAAAGAAATAATTCAATTAGCAAAAAATACAGATTCAAAAATTGAAGTAAATTTATTTTATTCTAGTGAAAAACGTAAAAAAGCAATTAGAGAAATTTTAAAAAAATCAGGCGCAAAAGAAATTTATGGATTAAACAAAAAAACATCAACAAAATTATTAGGAATTGATAGTGCAAGAAGAATTGTTGATAAAAATGGAATATTTTCCGCAGATGTTGTTTTAGTTCCTTTAGAAGATGGTGATAGAACAATTGCACTAAAAAAAGCAAAAAAGAAAATTATTACATTTGATTTAAATCCACTATCTAGAACTGCTAGAACAGCAGATATTACGATAGTAGATAATGTGACACGGGCTATGAAGTTACTTGTAACTGAATCAAAAAAGGAATCAAAAAAATCTTCAACATATAATAATAAAAAAAATCTTAAAATAGCAATTTTAGAAATTAGAAAAAATTTAGAGAGAAGAGCAAAAAATGCATAAAACTATCAAAGATATTACAGAGATGAAAGGAAAGGAAAAGATTACGGTTTTAACAGGATATGATTCCACAATGGTAACATTATGTGATCAAGTTGATGTCATTCTTGTAGGAGATAGTGCAGGTATGGTAATGTTAGGATATGAAGACACTACTTCAGTAACAATGGAAGATATGATTAGATTTACAACTGCTGCAAAAAATGCAAGAAAAAATTCGTTAATTGTATCAGATTTACCAATTAATTCTTATCAAAATGAGAAAGATGGAGTTGTAAATTCATTAAAACTTGTTCAAGCAGGTGCTGATGCAGTAAAACTAGAAGGCGGAAAAGAAAATGCAAAAATAATAAGAGCAATCATAGACTCAGGAATACCTGTTATGGGTCATTTAGGATTACTACCACAGACTGCTGAGAAATATACAGTTCAAGGAAAAACAAGAGAAAGTGCAGTTGAACTAATTAATGATGCAAAAATAATAACAGAATCAGGCGTATTTAGTATAGTTTTAGAAATGGTTACAAGTCAAGTTGCAAAAATAATAACAGAAAAAATTACTGTACCGACAATAGGGATTGGTTCAGGAAAAGATTGTGATGGACAAGTTTTAGTTGTTCACGATATGTTAGGATTATTTGAAAAAATAAAACCAAAATTTGCAAAAAGATATCTATCTTTATCTGAAGAAATAAGAAATGCAGTGAAATCATATGTAACAGAAGTTAAAGAAGAAAGTTTTCCAGCAACTGAAAATGAATTTCAAATGGAAGAATCTGAATATAATAATTTGAGGAAAGAAATTGACTAAAAAAGAATTAGAACATCCATCATTAGACATAGTAGAATCAAAGGGAACAGAACTTTCAGGTAAAAAGATTGTATTGTGTGTTGCTGGAAGTGTTGCAGCATACAAATCAATTGAACTTGCAAGATTACTAATGAGACATGGAGCAAAAATTACGTGTGTAATGAGTAGTGCTTCAACAAAAATGATTCAACCTGATTATATGAAATGGGCAACAGGAAATGAGGTTATTACAAAATTAACGGGTAAACTAGAACATATCAATATTGCAGATTATAATAGATCAGATCTAATCATTGTTTATCCAGCTACTGCAAATACATTAGGAAAACTTGCAAATGGAATAGATGATACTCCAATTTCAACAGTACTTACTGTAGGATTTGGTTCAAAAACACCAATTCTAATGGCTTTAGCAATGCATGAATCAATGTATGAAAATGTAGCAGTTAAAAAAAATATTTTATTTCTAAAAAATAAAATTGATTTTATATCACCAAACATGATAGAAGGTAAAGCAAAAGCATCAGAACCAGAAGAAGTCCTTGATTTTGTCTTAAAGAAATTTGGATTGTCATCTAAATTACAAGGTAAAAAAATTCTAATTACTGCCGGACCAACAGTTGAACAAATAGATCCTATTAGAGCAATTACAAATCAAAGTACGGGTAAAACAGGAGTAAGTTTAGCAAAAGAACTAGTTTCTGCGGGTGCAAAAGTTACTTTTGTTTATGGTCCAGGTAATGAAAAACCACCAAAGGGTGCAAAAATTATCAACGTTATATCAAGTAAGGAAATGTATGATTCAGTAAAAAAAGAATTAAAAAATAAATTTGATATTGTAATTATGGCTGCAGCAATATCAGACTATATTCCTAAAAATCCAAGTAAGAAAAAAATTAGAAGTTCAAAGGCAAATATTTCAATTAGTCTCAAAAAAGGCCCTAAAATTATAGATCAAATTAAAAAAATGCAAAAAAATGTTCTATTGGTTGGTTTTAAGGCAGAAACAAATGTTACAAACGCTCAATTAATTAAATCAGCTAAAAAGAAATTAAAAGAATCAGCATCAGATATGATTATAGCAAACGATATTGGAACATCCAGATATATAAAAAATTCTGAAAATAATCAAATTATAATTGTAGATTCAAAAAAGAATATTATTTCAGGTTGGATGAAAAAAGAAAAAATTGCAAAAATTATAAGAAAACAAATTGAATTAAAATTAAAATGAAAATTATTAATTCAGAGTATAAGCAAAGAAATATGAAAATATGGAATGAAATTGCTCCTAGATATCATAAAAGATGGGCTAGTATACATAAAGGACCATTTCAAAGTACAAAAAAATTAATTGAATTAGTAAAAATTAACAAAAATAATACGGTACTAGATGTTGCATGTGGAACTGGAGTAGTTACAAAACAAATCCAAAAAAAAGTAGGTAATTTAGGATATGTAGTAGGAATTGATACATCAACTACAGCAATCAAAATTGCAAAAAAATGGAATGAAAAAAATAAAAATTTAGACTTTGTAAATATTGATGCGGAAAATTTTAGTTTTTCAAAAAAATTTGACATAATAACTTGTCAGTATGCATTATTTTTTTTTCCTAATGCACAAAAAGCATTAAAAAATATGAAAAACAGTCTCAAAAAATCTGGAAAAATAGGGATATCGGTTCATGGAAGTAAAGATAATGTTCCATTTTTTAACAGTATTTTAGATTCTGTTATAAAATACATACCAGATTATGTACCTCCAGGAACACCAAATTTAGATAGATTTGGTAGTAAATCTGCATTAAAAGCAGAAGTTAGAAAAGCAGGATTTTCAAATATCGTAGTTAAAGAATTTATTTTTAATTATAGTCCAGGAAAATTTGAAGATTATTGGAAAAATTATATAAAATACATTGCAAAGCCTCTAAAAGAAAAATTAAACGCATTGGAATATTCAAAACGTAAAGAATTCAAAGAATCAGTGAAAGAGAAAACTATGCAATATACAAAAAAGAACGGTGAAATTTTATTTCCATGGCAAGTTTTAATTCTAACTGCAAAAATAAATTAAGAATTTAAATCTAAATATTTCTAAAATCAAAAACACATTTTCTTAAAGTATCAATGTCTAAAGTAAATGTAACATCTGTTGGATTATTATCATTATCTAAATCTACATTTAGAACATTCATTGCCATTTGAGTAAATCCAGATTCATATACAGCATTAATAGATTCAGGTAATTTTTCTAATGCAAGATTAAATTTTGTTGTATGATCACGAAACTTGAATCTATAATTAACGTCATAATTATTATCTGCATTTTGAATTAATGATTTCATATAGACTAGTTTTCCATATTCTTCCACAGCATGAGTAAATATAGAATACATTTCATAAACGTAAATATTTGGCATATCCCGATTTGGTTTATCAGGTTGACCTAAACATTTGTCAAGGAAATTCAGCATGTTTGAAATATTATTACGAATCTTTTTTTGTGTTTGATTCATCTGATCTGCAGTAATTATCTTAAAACTTGGCAAGTAAAAATTTAATAAATTATATGGACTTAAGCGTATGTATTATTTCATTTCTAAATGATTTATTTTCTAAACATTAACCAAATTCTTGTTCCTACTGTAAGGCCCACA
>ERZ889078.1231-NODE-1231-length-20774-cov-19.026884_pt1 | contig 20774 bp, 11 predicted proteins | sample MGYA00521266_ERZ889078 | MGnify/ENA primary metagenome ERZ889078 (study PRJEB32303, sample SAMEA104408618) | aquatic metagenome | biome: Brackish water; feature: Pelagic; material: water | place: Baltic Sea | collected 2014-06-16T06:34:00 | depth 76,534 m ...
TGAACCCTGAAGGCTTATTTGCTTGGAAACGCTGGCTTGACTATCAAGATTATCAGCCAGGAAGAGAGAGGTGTTCAGATGTCGGATTCAGAATTTTTACATAGTGGTGATGAGAAAAAAACACAGGTGCAGTCCATGTTTGATGGGATTGCCAGTCGTTATGATTTCCTGAATCATTTTCTGAGTCTGGGGATCGATCTGTACTGGCGGAAACAGTCTGTCAGGGCGCTTGAGCTTCAAGATGGAAACAAACTGCTTGATGTCGCCTGTGGCACAGGTGACCAGGGGTTTGCTGCCCTGAAAGCTGCTGACATCGAGGTGGTGGGTCTGGATTTCTCTGCCAACATGCTGGAGCTGGCCAAAAAGAAGATCGACAAGCGCGGTCTATCTCAGAAGTTTGAAGTGGTCCAGGGCGATGCTGAGAAATTACCTTTCAAGGACAATGCCTTTGATGCTCTGAGCATCAGTTATGGTATTCGCAATGTGGGAACCATCTCTGCAGCTCTCAGTGAATTTTATCGTGTATTAAAACCTGGCGGACGGCTTTCCATCCTGGAGTTTTCAGAACCCCAGGGGTGGTTTTTTGGTCGTCTCTATCGTTTTTATTTTGCTCATATCCTGCCCAAGCTGGCCGGGATGATGTCCAGCAAGTCTGCTTACACCTATTTGCCTGAATCAGTGAGGCATTTTCCTGATCGTGGTGATTTTAAAGATCTGCTTTCCAGTGAAGGTTTTGAGCATGTGAATCACCGGGATCTTACCTTTGGAATTACTGCTATTTACCGTGGGGTGAAGTAAATTTCTTGAGAGCACCCGATTTAAATCGGGTGCTCGATATATCTATTTGGAGAACTCTACAGAGAGTACAGAGGTATTACCAAAGATTTCCATGGGTTTGACGGCGTAGTCAATTCTCACTTTTCCGTGGGCTTTCAAATCGAGTTGGATGCCAGTTCCCATGGTGAAACCTTCCTGATCATAATTATAGCGATAGCCCCCACGGAAATAGACCATTTCCTTCACGGCATACTCTACACCCAGATTAATGTGCTCGGGGCCATCATTGGGATGTTCGGCATCCAGGGCCAGGGTCAAGCGGCTATTCTGACTGGAGAGTATGGCGTCTCCCCCTCCCATGACATCCAGGCTGAGGCCAATACGGATCATGAGTGGCAGGGGCCAGGGTTCGGTTCTGAGATCTACATCCGTACTATAGTTGCCGTCGATGTCATCATTGACATCCGCCTTCAAAATCAAATCGCGTCCGCTGAATTGAAAATCACCTCCAAAATTAGATAAGGCCATACCTATTCTGAGCCCATAAAAGTCGGTACGTAGAATGGAGCCCACATCTATGGCCATGGTTGAGGCACTTTCGTTGTAAGCATTCAGCTGAACAAATTTTCCAGTAATGCCCATGGAAAGGCGATCGGTTACCTGGCGAGCATAGGCCGCACTGAGGGCAATATCCATTACGCTGTAGACCAGGCCGGTACCGTCAGGATTTTCCAGGGTGCGGACGGGTTGTTCTTCCATGGTCATTGCAGAGATGGAGAAACCGATTCTTTCATTGGTGCGACCAGGCAGGATGAGGCTGACATAATCATGGGTAATATCCAGGAGCCAATCATTGTGACTGGCAGATGCTGTTATACTATTAACCCCCAACATTCCCGCTGGATTCCAGAACAGGGAACTACCATCATCGGCCAGGGATACAAAACCGCCGCCCATGGCTGCAGCACGTCCACCAACACCTATTTTCAAAAAAGGTGCCGCTGTGGTGGCCACCTTGTCAAAGTCAGCATAAACCAGAGATATCATCGAAATGAGCAAAAGTAGTCGTCTCATTTGATCACCAAAAATCTTCCCAGCGTTTCGTGACCGTCTGGTGTTTCAGCATGGTAGAGATAGACTCCAGGGGCAATAAATTGATCGTTGCGGGTGCGCATATTCCAGAAGACGTAGCCTGAACTGGTCTGCTTGTCACCACCATGCTCCACGGTGTCTACAAGTTCACCGAGGATGGTGTAAATCTTAATGGTGCAGTTTGATGGCAGATTGGTAAACATGAGCTTCTTACCAAACTCATTGGATTCCCAGGCATTGGTTACTATGTAGGGATCAGGCACCACATAGACCTCTTCAAGTGGATTCTCGGATTCTCCTCCTGTCATATCATTCTTGTTTAAAGGATTAAACCGATACGTGATTCCCGGCCTGAAAGGCTTGTAGGTGATGATTGAAAACTCATCTCCCTGTGACGGCGCAACTGCCTCAATGAATTCCGTTTCATTGTCTTTATTGATTGAGGTGTCCGGTTTGTTGTTGGTTAGGAGGTAGAGATAATTGGGGATGGTATCACCCGTAGCTTCATCAACATCAATTTTTTCCATAATAATCATGTCTACATGCTTTTCGCGCCATCCACCAGAGCCTTCCAGATACCCTAATCCACCTGGTTCTAAGTCCCAGCCCAGGGGGCTATAAAAAGCTGGACGGACGTTGGGAGGGATACCATGATTAAACTCTGCCAGAATTAAATTCTGTGTAACATCAATTGGATTGTCAGGATCTGTAATGACCGCAGCTCTTAGGGGAAGATGTTGGGTTTGACTACTATAGTCTCCTGAAAAGGCATCCAGCCAGGTTGCCTCAACCCCTGTTTCATAATCCACGACGAGACGCCAATCATCAAAGGTCTCAACCTCATTCCCTACAGCCTGTCCAGAGGGGACCAGATCTGGATATTTGCTTTCTATGCGCCAGTCAAAAGTACAGGTATCACCGGCAACCCTGGTCCAGCCTATTGTTTCGACTCCCGTCGGAGGGCTCTCCAGATAGATGACCAATCCATCCAGTGAGATGGTGTTCTCATCGCTACCATCAATGATAAATTGTTGATTAACCAGAGTGTCACCTGTGAGGGCATTGAGAACCGATACTGCCATGCCACTTACTGACTCACCGTCAATGGTGATATCGACTTTATCAAAGCCGATTAAATAATTTTGATCCTTGAGCTGGTCTGGATCTTCCACTTCCACGGTAACCACACCCTGACAATCACCACCCAGTGCTTCCAGTCCCCCGAAGCTCAGATCATGGGCGATCTTTCCCGGGGTGACACGAACCGTGTGTTTTTCGTGCCAGGATTGTCCCTGGGCATTCATATAGGACGGGGTTGGTTTGGCTGGATCATCCTGATTGCCTCTATCATAAGCTGAAACACTGTACCAGTATTCCACGCCATTTACCAGATTGGAGTCAATGAGGGTGTGAAAGAGGCCAGTATTGTCACCCAGGTTCTGGGGAAAGGCGGGATCTGGACCGGAAACGTCCACCCCATATCTATCCATATCTTCTTCTTCGGTATAGTCAAACTGTGCAATGGGATGATATCCAACTGCATTGCCATAAGCATCGGTGATGGGTCTACCCCAGGTCAGCCCAGCATCGGAGCTGCGATATACACGGTAGCCTTCAAAATCCTGGTCACCTGTCCAGGCATCTCTGGAACTTTCGGAGCTGCCATCCCAATACAGAGACACTTGACCATCACCGGAAACAGCATGCACCTGTGGTGGGTCAGGAGGTCCAGATCCCTGGAAATAGAGGCGATACATATCCTGTGCGATACGGACATTATTCATGAGATCAGTGGTGTCGGGACTATCTGGAACGGTGCCAGCATCTCCCATAATGAGACCAAAGGACAGGGTTGTCATCGAATCAGCTTTTAGATCAAAAGGTCCACAGGAAATCACATAGTTAATACCGTTTCCTATTCGGGCTGGTTCACCGGCATCAGAAAAGGGGGGATAATAGGATTCGATGGTGCTTAAATCCTGACCAGTATCATCAATGCGAGAGTTGCCACCATGGAAATAGTATAGCGGATCGACCAGGTGCTCCGAGTTCTGCTTACTGCTCATAAGGGCCCACATTTCCTGATCCGTGGAAGGAGAGGCTTCTCTGGAGAAGTGGTGAAAATCAGTAATGCCTAATTGTCCCGGTGTATCAAATACTTTTATTCCAACCATTCCCAGGGGATCATTGGTTTCATTCCAGGCACCGTTGAGGGTGTTGTTTATATCATAGACATACACCAGATCCTGAATGCCATCATTATCACTATCGATGAAATTCAGATAGTCATGGTTGTCAAAATCAGGTCGAAATTTAGCATACAGACCAATATAAATGCTGTCCAGATCTTCGGCGGAGTCATTGAAGATTTTTAAATCCCAAAAAACAATGTCCTCGGCATAACTACGACCATAAGAATAAGCTGTTTGCTCAACAGTGAGACCATGACTGCCCTGGGGGTTCTTGGCATCGTTGTAGGTGGCGAACAGGTCGCGATCCGAACTGAACTGATTGGGGGCATCTGGCAGACTTAAAGCGCTGGGGTGGTTATCCAGCTGTTCATCCGTCAGGCTGTTGACATCGACGCGGAAATATCCTGGCCAGCCCAGGTCAGGCCAGGTCTGGGTAAGATCGCTACTGGCCATAAAGGGTGTGTCGTCAGATTCGGCGACCACCTCGCCTGAAAATTCTTTTCCCCGAGCATCGTCTGGGGGTAGCCAGTCCAAAATTTTTGATTGGCTCTGAGTTTCGGTTTCAATAACATCGTCTTCGTTAACACCCACCATAAAACCCAGACCGAATGAGTACTGGCGCTCATAGGCAGCAGAGGCTGGCCAATGGACTGCATTGGTGAAATAGACATGGAAGCTGGACAGGGTACCAAAATTTCCCGTATTGACCTGGACCTGGCCCTTATCCATAACACCCACAGCCTTCTGGAAAATGCCAGCTGATTTTTGCAGGGAGGAATACTCGTTTGGCCTATGACATGAAGCGCAATCCTGAGCCCGGAGTGGATTTATCAGAAGCCAGAGACCCAGCGATATGAAAATCATTCTTTGCATTACCACCCCACGCTAAGTCCAGCTTTTATAGATCGCCCGCGACCCAGTTTGGCTGGATTCAAATTACTATCATCGCCACCGCCAACCAGACCTGAACTACCCTGATCAAATGGTTTGCCTGTACGACTATTCACGGCCAACACGTTTTCATGATTGGTTAGATTCATAATCTCTAAAAAGAGTGCTGGTTTTAGACCACCCACATTGATCTGTCGCCTCAACCTCAGATCCAGGCTGTAAATCCAGGGTTTGCGGGCTGAGTTTACTTCAACCTGTATGGTGGGGTCCACATAAGGTGTATAGGGCAGGCCGCTGGCAACATTCAAGAGCAGGTTTGCATTGGTGTTTGCCAGGGGTCGCATCCCCAGGAATTCGCCACCGCTTTTTGGTCCCCCGCGGTAGGCCAGGTTCAGGGAGAGATCATGGCGTTGATCAAAATCCAGATAGTATTCTTTATGGGGTATTTCTTCGTTTTCATATGCTGAAAAATAGCCTGCAATAGGTGTTGAATTATTCCCCCTGGCCACTGAAACGGTATAACTCATGTTTGCGCTGAAACTCTCACTAAAGGCGCGGTCCAGACTTAAATCAACGCCCTTTACACTGGCGTAATCTGAGTTGGTGTAAACCACGACTGGAATGGAGATGATGCGATAGGATTGTGTGGACAGGAGATCTCTGATATCCTTGGACCAAACCGTGGCGGTTAATTTGGTAACTGGTGAAAGGGCCTGTTTCACACCGACTTCAAAAGCCACTGTTTTTTGTGGTTTGACGCCAGCATTCCCTACCAGTGGCAGGGCTGCGGAAATATCCTTGTCTGCATTATAGGTCATGGCCTTAAAATCAGGACTCTGGAAAAAGTGTCCGTATGAAAAATGGAAGACGGTGTTTTCTGTCACAGGGTATGCCAGGCCAATTCGAGGGCTCCACTTGCTCTCTACAGGAGCATCAATAACAGGTGCTGAGACCCAATTCTGAAGGCTGGAATCCCAGAGGGCAAAACGGGTGACGTCTTCCCACATTCCAATGCGGGGATCGATGCGATCATAGCGCAAGCCAAGGTTAAGGATGAGATAGTCAAATTCGATTTTATCCTGGAGATAAAAGGACAATTCTGTGGGTGTATAGGTTGTGTCGTCCTTAAAATTGGTACCGCCAAGCCAGGGGTCTTCTTCTGTATAAATCTCCAGCTCATGGGCGGCATAATTGAAGCCGCTTTTAAGGAGGTGGTCACCCGTGGCAAAAGTGGTATTGATATTCAGGCTTTTTGTGTGGCTGAGATTATCTGTGTAAACGCCCTGGTTTCCAGAAGCGTAGAAATAGACTGATGCATCGGTGAGAGGACGTTCATAATCTTCAGGACTCAAGTTGGCTACACCGATTTTCGTCCCTACTGTCTGGCTGGACAGGTGCACATTGTAAAACCAGGCTTCTGAGAGGGTGTGGGTCAGATTGAGAGATATTCTGTCGTTGCCTTTGTAGATATGCTCATTGCTCTGGGGTAGATATTTCCAACGGTGGGAGTACTTCTGATACAGTCGGCTTGAACTGTTGAGATGAGCTCCCAGTTTGATCTGGTCGGTGAGTCTGTGGCTAAGCCGCAACTGTATATCCTGACTCATTTCACCACCATGTGGCAGGGGACTTTCTTCCGATGTAAATAAACCAGATAGATAATAGCTGGTTTTTCCAGGCAAGGGTCCGCCCAGACTAACACTGAGCTGTCCACTCAAGGGCATTCCCAATAAGGGAATCAACGCCTTGGGATAGAATCCATCTGGGGCATTGTTGTAATAATCAAACAGACCCTCTCGTAAATCGATATAGTTGAAGGCTGTATCTTCATCGGCATAGCTGGTGTCCAGATATTCAAAAGCGCCAGATTCATGATACTTGTAGGCATTCAATTGATCTGAGGTGTATTCGATGCGTCCATGAAATTTATCGCCACCTTCTTTGGTCACAATATTCACTACAGATGACATGGCCTGGCCATATTCAGCATTAAAAGTTCCACTGATGACTGTCATTTCCTGGATGGCATTCTGGTTCACCGTCCCGCTGAAATCACCTTCCATGGGATCGCGGACAATGACGCCGTCAATCATATATAATATTTCTTTGGTCCGCCCCCCTCTGACATGAATACCGCCGCTTTCGTCTGTGGTAAAACCAGCCTGGGTAGCCAGAACATCATTGATGTTATCCACGGGCATGGAGATGATGTCCTCGGCGCTGATCACGCGAATGGTGGCCGTTGCATCTCTTTGTATAAGGGGTCTTGTGGCAATGACGTATACTTCTTCCCGGGCATTCAGGGTTGCAAGCTCAAGGGATGCATTCACTTTGGTGGTGAAGTCTGAAACAACCTGGACATCCTGATGAACCGCAATTTTATAGCCGATCATCATGAATTTGATGGAATAGGTCCCGGGGGGTACATTGAGAATGAAAAACTTCCCGTTTTCATCGGTAGCTGTACCAATCTGGGTTCCATCAATAACCACATTTACACCCACCAGCAAACCCTGATCATCAGAGCTAACTGTTCCAGATAATTTTCCGCCGACACCAGCAAAAGTGAATTGCTGTAGAAACAGAAAGACCAGGAGGGGGAGTAGTGAGCGTGAGAATAGTTTCATTTTGTTTATCATAGGCCGCCTCATAATAAGGCGGCCCATTGACTTTTAAGTTATTTGAGCATGAGCATGTTGCGGCTGACCTGTTCACTACCCTTGGTAAGAACCGCAATGTAGTTTCCAGTTGCAACGAGCTGTCCCTGGTTGTCTCTTCCATTCCAGGTTAGCTGGTAGCTACCAGGTTGAATACGTCCCTGGGCTAACGTTGTAACCAGCTCACCCCTGATGTTGAAGATATCCAATGAGGCCTCACCGGCTTCATGCATCTCAAATGAGATGGTTGTAGAAGGATTGAAGGGATTGGGAAAGTTTTGACTGATCGTCATGGTAACTGGTGCACTTTCAAAAGTATTGAAAATTGATGTTGTGCCACCTGCAGTAACCCTATAATTGTCAAAATAACCAGCCAAACCATCTTCATCCTGCTGCATGGCAAAAACACCGGCCATTCCACTGGTTGTATGATTGGCGGCATCATCAATATAGGTGCCCAGGTTTACGTCATCATACCAGCAGGTATAGGAAACCGTATTGTCATCATTGGTAACAACCCCCAGCTTCATATGGTGCCAGCCTTCTGTCTTATCAATATCTGTTGTGGGGAGGGTATTATCGAATGAGTAGCTAAAGGTTGACATGTTAAATCGATTATTAAACAGACGAAGCCTGTCATTTGAATCAAAATCAACAACCAGTTTTACATAGTAGTCTAAAGACGAATCAGCATAAGCCACCAAACCACTGTAGGCAGAGGACCCGGCCGGGTTGGTGTAGACATATACATCTGCTTCAACTGTGTAGTTGACATCGTCAGTGGTACCCGTCAGTACGTTTGCAATGCCTGTATAGGAACCATCAATATCCTGGAGGTATCCAACCTTGTCATCACCACCAACGAGAATTGCAGGTGCGCTGGACATATCAACGACCTGTATGTTTTCTTCATTGGCAAAAAAGGTCTGCCATTCACTGACATCGCCATCTTCAAAATCTTCAAAATGATCAATCTCTGATACAGGGGTTGATGGGGTGACAACGTAATTGTCAAAATAACCAGCCAAACCATCTTCATCCTGCTGCATGGCAAAAACACCGGCCATTCCACTGGTTGTATGATTGGCGGCATCATCAATATAGGTGCCCAGGTTTACGTCATCATACCAGCAGGTATAGGAAACCGTATTGTCATCATTGGTAACAACCCCCAGCTTCATATGGTGCCAGCCTTCTGTCTTATCAATATCTGTTGTGGGGAGGGTATTATCGAATGAGTAGCTAAAGGTTGACATGTTAAATCGATTATTAAACAGACGAAGCCTGTCATTTGAATCAAAATCAACAACCAGTTTTACATAGTAGTCTAAAGACGAATCAGCATAAGCCACCAAACCACTGTAGGCAGAGGACCCGGCCGGGTTGGTGTAGACATATACATCTGCTTCAACTGTGTAGTTGACATCGTCAGTGGTACCCGTCAGTACGTTTGCAATGCCTGTATAGGAACCATCAATATCCTGGAGGTATCCAACCTTGTCATCACCACCAACGAGAATTGCAGGTGCGCTGGACATATCAACGACCTGTATGTTTTCTTCATTGGCAAAAAAGGTCTGCCATTCACTGACATCACCATCTTCAAAATCTTCTGTAAAAGCTTGACCAAAAGCCAGACTAAAGGTCAGGGTTATAAGCATAAGGATAGTAGCTTTTCTTTGCATGGATCTATCTCCTCAATTGATTTTTTCTATAGATTCTATTTTTTTAGAGAGCTGCTCTGGGCTGCTGACTCGTTTTTCCAAGCAGATTACCCAGCATTTCCTCTATTTCATTTTCTGTAATCGTGTCCCGGTCCTTGCCTAAGAAGACCAGGCCATGAAAAAGACCACCCATGGCTTTCATAATCAGGCGGGGCTCCATTTTGGGAAATTCTTCCTGCTTAATTCCCTGTTCAATAAGTTCCATTAATACTTTATACAGGCGATTCTGATAAGCCTTCCATTCGGAGCGATCGTTTTCTTCCCGGGTATATGATTGGGGGGCCTGGAAAAGGAATTCATAGAGGGGGCGATCGGTATTCACCATCTCGGCGATCTTTTTTAACATGGAGATGAATGTGGCACGTGGACTGTCACCACCCACGGCGATTTCTTCCAGTTCACTCCAGAGACTCAGCCATCCATGGAGGAGGAGGGCCGAAAAGATTTCTTCCTTTGAGGAAAAGTAATAATACAGCGTCGCTTTTCCGAATCCAGCAACGCGGGCAATTTCATCGATCTTCGCCCCCTCTAATCCTTTTTCCTTAAATACGGTCAGGGCGCCTTGTAGAATCAACTTTTGACGAGCTGTTCTTTCGGCTGATTTTCTATCTGTTGTCGCAGTATTTGTCATCTTCCCCTTTCCCTATATTCGATTATTCGAACGTTGGGTCGAATAATAGCAAAACCGGTGCCATAAAGAAAGGTTTTTAATGGCAAATATCGTCTTGGGGTGGTAATAAAAGCAGCGATTCTTGAGGTTTTCAGGGGATGCTTTTTCCAAACCCAATGATTTTTGGGTGTGAATCAAGAGGCATTCCCACTTTTGGGGATCACCCTTCAGGCCATGTAAAACAAGGGCTTTCTACCTTATAGTTCAATTCGCAACGGGCTGGTGAGTGCCGGCCACTGGCCTTTGGCTACATTCCGAGCACCTTTAAAGACCAGGTAGGAGTATTTTCCATAATGTGGAATCAATTGACCGATACGAGGTAGGGACCCCAGATCATCAGACATAACAACCAGCATTTTTGCAGCCGTCTCTTCCTCGTCTGAGCTCAGAATAAAGGTATGGTCAGCCCTGGGAAAGGACTCGCCATTTATGGTAACACTGGTTTCATCCATCTGGACCTGCTTTGAAAGCTCTTGGGGAAGCTGGGTGGGATTCAGGGCAAAAATTGCGTCATTGCCCTTCAGGCCCACAGACACCGTATCATTGATTGACGCAGGTGTGATATCACCTTCTGTGAGGGCATCACCAAATAATTTTAAGGCGTTCTTATCGCCTTCTCTGTAATACCAGAAGTGTTTTTCTGCGGCTCCCATGGCGGCAGCAACCGTTGCCTCAATCTCCTGGGGATAGAGATGACGAAATAAATTGTAGTCAGGATCCAGTTCAAAGGCTGAAGCCTCACCGAAGACTGTGAATTCAAAGATGTCTTCTTTGGCAGTCAATACTACCTGACCATCTTGCTGATCTACACCGATGAATTTGACTGGGATTTGCAGATTATAAACATCCTCACTCATTTGTGAAACCATGAATTTTATCCTGGTCTGACCTTTTATAAACTCTGACTCCAGAAGCACAACCTTGATTTTGGCGGCGCCGATGCGATCCACCCACTGGGGGATGATATGGCTCAGGTCTTTTCCAGACGTCTTTTCATATGCCTCCAGCCATTTCTCCCAGGATACCTGTTGCCCTTTGTTTTCCGCAAAAACATTTCGCCAAGCCTGGAAGAAAGCTTCTTCACCAATGATCTCTTCAATCATATGGAAGATCATCATGGTTTTATTATAGCCGATGGTACGGCTCTCTGCATTGTGTCGAGCTTCAAATTCACGAACCGGGAATTCATTCTCCTTGGTGACATAGCTTTTATACTGTTTGAGAATGTCTTTTCGGTAATCCCTGGCGCTGGCGGGCCCACGCTTCAGTTTATAGCGATAGTCTGCCCCATAGACAGTCAAGCCTTCGCACCAGTTGCCATTCTTGTAATCCACATAAATACTGTTGCCCCACCAGTTATGGAGGACTTCATGACCCAGGGAGGTCATAACGATGAATGGCAGGCGAATAACCTGTTGTCCCAGAAGGGTCCAGGCTGGCATGCCATAGCCGGTTGGGAAAAAATTCTCAGCTACTGTGAAACGTTTATAGGGGTAGGGTCCAATCAACTCGGAATACATGTTCACATAATCTACTGTGGCCGGTAAATAGGTTTCAAAGAGACTGGTATCTTCTTCAAAGAAATAGCAGTAAATATCAACCTCTCCAGCTCTGGCGTGTTTTACACGAAATGGTGCTGCCATAAACATGAGACCATCGGATTGATAAGGATTCTTCCAACTCTGGGTTTTGGTGTCTCCTGATGTGACACTGGCATTGCTGTTACCATCGGCAATGGATTCCCAGTTGGATGGAATGGTTGCTGATACTTCAAAGCTCATGAGGCCATCTTCTCCGCGGGGATAGTAAAATGCGCCAGGACTAAAATAGGCACCCTTATCCAGGATGGTGCCCGTGACTTCACGGCCGACATTCTGGTTGGAAAATTTTACATCATCTACATCGGCATCAAAGATGGCGGTATATTCCAGGGAAAAAGTTGTTTCTTCAGACCTCTTGTACTCAAAAAGGACCCATAAAGCGTCTTTTGGCGGGTCTAGGGCCTCAATTTTGGCGGTTAATTCAGAATCTTGCTTTACGAATCGCGTTGAATCCAACAACATCAAATCCGGTGATTCACCCCCAATGGTCAGCTTTGATATCTGAGCATTAGGTGCCAGATACAGGACGTTTACCCCCTCATGGACCTTGATTTGCCCGGAGTCTGAAAAGATTGCCTCGTGGTTTTCCACATTTATGCTAAAATTCAATTTATGTGATTTGAAAACCACTTCGTTAACCACCTGTTTCTGACAGGAGAAAAGCATGACAAGCAGTGAGATGATGCTTAAGTGTGCAATTTTAGGTGTTCTCATTTATTACCTCACTACAATAGAAATGGTGTTTTCCGCGGAGAGATATCTATCAGCGACACGATTCACATCTTCAAGGGTGACAACCCTGAGGGCATCGAGAAAAGCCTGGTCATGATTCATATCATCCTCGAAGAAAAGTGACGTCCCGAGATAGTAAGCCTGGTTGATACTGGACAGGCGTCGAAACATCATGCGTCCAAGATACATATTGATGGTTTTCTGGACATCATCCTCAGTCAATTTCCCCAGCGTTTTCTTGCTCATGAGTGATTTAAACTGGGGTAGCAGCATATCAGCATTTTGCGGACGGGTGCCCAGACTGATATAGAACAGGGCTTTGTTGTCTCGCACGTTGGCTGTGGCTGTCATGCGATAAGCCATGCCCTGTTTTTCCCGAACATCAAAAGCAATTTTATCAGACAATATCAGGCCCAGAGCTTTCAATGCTGCTTCGTCACCCCTTTCAATCTCTTTTACAAAACCCCAGAACAGGTAGCTGCGTTCACCACCACCAGGAACGTCTATGTTGACAGCGGTGACGGGTTTGAGATAAGACTTGTCCGTCAGGGGATATGTCTTGCCAGGTGAACCAGAGCCTTCAAGAAGCAGTCTGGAGACCACATCTTCGCCTTCAGGAGATACCACACTGACCACACTGTTTTCCGCTCTGAAGTAGACCCGGGCAAAACTTACAAGACTTTCATAACTCAGTGCTTTCTCATTCTCCTTAGCTGTAGATCCATACAGGGTTGAGTCAACCAGGGTATCAAAGATATCTTTGGCCTTGTCCTTACTGCCGTGCATCATGGATTGTGAGAATTTTCCCTGCGCAATTTTGAACTCATCAGCAGTGGGTATAAAATCATTCATCTCCGCCTTTAAAAAGGCAATGGTACCAACAATATTGTTGGCCAGTCCCTCGACGCGGATGTAGCCAAAATCAGGATGGAGATAGATGTTATCCATGGGGATCCAGGGATTATCATTAACGGTAAAATTCAGACCAAATTTTTGACTTTCAGCCAGCTTTTCCGTGCTCTTCATGCGTTGACCAAAACAATCATGGAGATATTTGGCAGCTTCATTGCCAAACTCAGCTTCATAGGCTGATTTATACTTAAAGAGGTAATGAATAGCCAGTAGTTCTGAGCCAGGATTCTGACGAACGATAAGACCCATGCCTTTTTCTGGAGCTTGAATCAGACTGGTCTTGATCGCTCCAGAAACCCCAGCTGATTCAGCACTCTGAGCATGATGGAAAATGACCGTGGGCTCCATGTTGATCCTGAAATATTTCAAAGCCCCGGCAGCTTCACTGAAGTCTCTGGCAGTCGGAAGATCCAAAACCCCGTCTATACCGGAAACAGCCAGATCAAAGGCATTGTAAATTCCAAACATATGGGGCTTTTCAACATTTTGGAGAAAAGCTGTTTTTTCCTTGGTGGCCATGGAGGCCAGGGTGGTTGAGGCAATTCTGAATTTGGTTTTGTTTATTGCCCGGTTGAGTTCATTACTGATCTCACTGGCATTGTCTTCATTTTTCAGATTGAGTTTGAGCTCGACATAATTGGCGATTGGGCTGGAATGGAGTTGTATGGAAAGGCCATCCACATTTTCAGGCCAAGCTTCCTTGAGGTTGGTTTCCATGATGGGCTGAATGTCCTTAAGGGCCATTTCCAAAAGCGGCATGAAGCCCTTGGGATATTTTTGATCCAGAGGAAAAATCAGATGGAGGGTGGGTACTTCTCCGCCATAATATCTGTCCAGCCAGCTGGCTTCTGACAGGGGTGTTACCACTGGATTGGTCATACCGGTTTTCAAAATAGAGTCTGTCGGTCTAAAAATTGAGCCTGGTGCTGCTGCCCCATAAATTCGCTTAATGTCCTCCAACATGGTGGCAGAATCAAAATTTCCAATGGCGCTGAGAATCATGTTGTTGGGACGATAGGTTGATTGGTAATAATGATTCACCCCATCACGGGTCATGTGTTCAATGGTGGCATAAGTTCCCAGGGTCGGTAAAGAAAGTGAGTGTCCCTTGAACATCTCTGCTGCCAGATTGTATTCCATTTGTGTGGCGGGCTTGGAAAGGCTCTGTGCTATTTCCTCAAGCACTATGCCCTTTTCTTTTTCAAATTTTTCTTCTGGGAGGATTGAATTAAACAACATGTCAGCCTGAATTTCCATGCCGGTAATCTTGTGTTCAGCAGGCATGACCATCATAAAATTAGTATAGTAGTCACCTGTATTGGCGTTGTTATAGCCACCAATCAGGTCTGTGGCATCATAGAGCTCCCTCTGTGTTCTGGTCGTGGTGCCATTGAACAGAAGGTGTTCCAGCATGTGGCTCATACCGCTGGTTTCATAGGTCTCATAAGCGGAACCCGTTTTGATAATCACATTTACGCCCACCATGGGCAGGGCTTTGTTTTCGATGAGCAGGACATCCATGCCGTTGTTAAGCTTGTGAATGGAAACGCCTGGTTGGGCAGCCATCCCTGCTGACATGGTGAGCATCAGTGTAAAAGAGATTATGGTTTTTTTCATATGTGACTTCTTTCTCGGGTTGAGTTTATTCGTTCCACTATTTGGGTGTCGTGCCAGGCCAGGCGAGGATTCAAATCCTCGCTTGGCGGGAACGGAAATGTTTATTTCTTCTGTATCAGGACCTTGGCATCCATTTCCGGGGGTGCCTTAATTCCCAGAAGATCCAGGATGGTGACACCAATATCGGATAATACGCCATCAGCCAGTTTGATATTTGCCTGGGGATTCCCCGTGATATAAAAGAGTTCTACAGGGTTGAGGCTATGGCTGGTTCTCACAGCGCCGGTTTCATAATCAAGCATCTGATCCACATTTCCATGATCGGCTGTGATGAGAATTTGACCAGCTTTCTCCAGAATGGCCGGAACAATCTTGCCCAGACACTCATCAATAATTTCTACGGCCTTCACGCCTGCATCAAAAATACCCGTGTGTCCCACCATGTCGCCATTGGCATAGTTCACCATGATAAAATCATATTGATCTTCTTCAAGTTTTTCCAGGAATCGTTCTGTAACCCGGTAGGCTTCCATTTCAGGGTGATCGGCAAAGCTGGCGGGGTCAAAGCGGCCCTTTAATTCTTCCCGGTCTTCATTTTTATAGGGGGTGGTCAACTTGCCATTAAAGAAACTGGTGACATGGGGAAATTTCTGGGTCTCAGCCATGCGTAATTGGCGAAGCCCCGCCTCAGCAATGAGTTGACCGACAGTGACTGACGGTTCAGCATCATCTCCACCAGCGGCAGCCAGCAGAAAGTTATCAAAACCATCATAATAAGCCGTCATGCCGGCATAGATAATATCCAGCTTTTCCTTGGGTGTTCCGGGATAGTCTTTTGCTGTGAAGGCCCGGGTTAATTGAGTGGCCCGGTCCTGCCGGTAATTGGTATGCAACACGACATCACCAGCATGAATCCCTGTATAGCTTTGCATGACAAATGGCTTGATGTATTCATCAAACATGTCCTCACCACTGGGGGTTTTATCGTTCTCCCAGGAGGATTGAATGGCCTCACTGGCAGAAGTCATGGGACGGCCCTTGCCTGAAACAATGCAATCATAGGCCTGATCGGTTATTTCCCAGATTTTTCCTCGATCCATACCATAGTAGCGGCCCATAAGGGTACCGATGGATACATTTTTAAATTCTGCCATGACATTTTCGAGCTTGCTTAAATGCTCCAGGGCAGAGCGGGGCGGAGTATCTCGTCCATCCAGAAATGGATGAATAACTATTTTGCCTGCTGGATATTCAGCGCTGGCCTGACGAATAAATCTAAAAAGATGGTCATAATGGGCATGGACACCTTCATCCTGTAACAAGCCAAAGAGGTGGAAGGTGGACTGTTTTGTCTGCCATTGCTGCATCATGGTTTTCCAGAGTTTACTGGCATAAATCTGACCGCTTTCCAGTTGATCATTGATGCGCTTAAGTTCCTGAATCACAACCCTGCCGGCACCCATACTCAAATGACCCACTTCGCTGGAGCCCTGAAAGCCTGCAGGGAGCCCTACAGCTTCTCCAGAAGCACCCAGGAGGCTGCGGGGGTATTTTTTGCGATATGCGTCAAGGTTGGGGGTGTTGGCTGCCAGAACGGCGTTGCCTTCTGTTCTTTCGGTGTAACCCACACCATCGAGTACAATGAGTACAACTGGTTTCATATATTCAATTCTTTCTTGTTAATCAATTTCATCACCGCGGGAATTTAGGATTTGTTCGGGTCTTGGGAACCTTGAAGTGGGAGAGTTGCGAGTTTAATGAGTTAGTGGGTTGAAGAGTTTTGGGGCGCTACAGGTTGTGTCTTGCTGAAGCTCGAAGTGTGTGACCATCAAGACCGTAGCATCATCCCAGGCTCGGTCGAAGTAAGCGCAGGCCTCATATCATTTTTCCACCATATACAGACTGGGATTTATCTGAAAGTCGGGGATTGGACTTTCACACCTACCCTTTTCACTTAATTTTACTGCTATGACAAAGAGAAACAGACAAAGAGCAGGTCTTGTTGGTGCGGGGCACATCAATCGCTGCCATTACCCAGAGTCATTAAACGGATAATTGCCATGAAAATTGTTATTAACGAACTCATTCATCTTGTTACAAAAAAACAAGAGCGGAATATTTGGCAAGTCGTAAAGTTTTTTATAGCCCTCATGGCGATGGTTACCGTCTACAGCATCACCTTTCACTTCTTGATGGCTTTTGAAAACCAGCAATTTAGTTGGATTACCGGGTTTTACTGGACGTTGACGGTTATGTCCACCCTTGGTTTTGGCGATATTACTTTTGCCACTGATCTGGGCAAGATTTTCTCTATCCTTGTTCTTATGTCCGGGGTCGTGTTTCTCCTCACCATGCTGCCGTTTACACTTATCCAGTTTTTTTATCTGCCCTGGGTGGAGGCCCAGGCCAAGGCTAGAGCACCCCGACAACTACCCGAGGGCACAAAAAACCATGTCATCCTTACCAGTTATGATTCGGTTACGATGAATCTGGCAGAAAAATTCCGCAAGTATGATTATGACTATGTGGTCGTCGTGGAGGATGTACAACAGGCCTTAGATCTCCAGGATTTAGGACTTCGTGTGATGGTGGGAGAGTTAGGTAATCCGCAAACGTACCAGAAGTTGAAAGTTGAAGACGCAGCCCTCGTGGTTGCCAATGTTGATGATATGATGAATACCAATATCGCTTTTACCGTACGTGAGATTTCTCAAACGGTTCCTATCATCGCCAATGCTGATCTTGCCGATTCGGTTGATATTCTAGAATTGTCTGGCTGCACCTACGTATTTCAATTCACAAAAATGCTGGGACAATCCCTGGCTCGAAGGGTTCTTGGAACAAGTACCAAGGCAAACGTTATCGGGAAAATTGGATCCCTTTTAATCGCCGAGGCCGCGGCCATGAGGACCACTCTTGTAGGCAAAACACTTCAGCAGAGCGAGTTACGTAAGACAATCGGTATTAATGTGGTGGGAGTATGGGAGCGGGGCATCTTTTCCATTCCTAACCCTCAAACCCTCATCAAACCAACAACCGTACTTCTACTGGCCGGGTCGGCTGAACAATTCAGCGAGTATGACGCAAAATTTGGTAGAGCTAATAAACTCCAAAAGCCCGTATTGATACTGGGGGGCGGCAGCGTCGGCCAGGCGGCTGGAGATGCCCTTCAAGAGCGTAATATCGACTACCGAATTATAGAAAAACAACAAAGCGTTATCGGTGATGAGCGCTATATCTATGGTAGTGCCGCCGACATTAATACGCTTATCAGGGCAGGAATCAAAGATGCCGCTTCGATCATCATCACGACTCACGATGATCCAACAAATATATATCTAACCATTTACTGCCGCAGGCTGTGTCCTCATGCGCAGATCATCAGCCGAGCAAGTATTGACGGAAATATCTCCAAATTACACACTGCCGGAGCAGATCTGGTTATGTCCTATGCATCCCTAACCGCCAACACCATCATCAACTTGTTGAAACCTGATAAACTATTAATGGTGGCAGAGGGCCTGAACGTTTTTCGCGTTATTGTGCCTCCATCCTATGTGGGTAAATCGCTGGCTGAAAGTCAGATTCGCACCAGAACCGGTTGTAATGTGATTGCCATCTTTGACAAGGGGGTAGAGAGTATAAATCCAAGCCCTGCTTTTCTCTTTGCCGAAGAAAACGAGTTGATTTTAATAGGCAACGCAGAAGCCGAAAACCTGTTCTACAACCTGTATTCGGAAATGAAAAAGATCAATGGTGATGATGAATAACTGATTGGTCTGCTTTAAAAGTGATTCATTTTTATTGGTGATTGATTCGAAAAAGTGACACCTCTTTTGTAAAGAAAATATTGTGTCAGTCTTCATCTCTTTCTGTGTGAAAGCGTTGATGAAACCCGGAAAAACTATTCGAAAACTTGAACTTTTCTTTAACGGCGTTCGTTTCCGCTGTTAGCCTTTACAGCTTTCTTCCAGGGAATCCAGCACAGTATCCCAGGCCCTGTCGAAGTAGGTGTAGGTCTCATCCCATTTTTCACCATCCAGCCAGCCCAAATGATCAAGTGAGACCCTGGTTTTTCCAGCATCAACTTCTTCAAGTTGAATGACTACCCAGGTTTTGTGGGTATGGTTGCGGACTTCGGGAATTGAAGGAGGGGCATTCCAGGAGAAGGACAACATTTTACGGGGAATAAAGCTCAACACTGTATTGCCTTCGCCACCGCGGGTCCCTTCGGGATTGTCCAACACAAAGTAGATTTCATATGGCCCGCCAGGTGTTAAGTCCACCTGGTTATCCGAACCAAAAAAGGATTTCAATCCGGCGTGGGTGGCCCACTTATCCCAGGTCGTTTTTTGGTCGGCCTGAATAACCCTGCTTTTGTGGAGACACTTTTGATTCACGTGGTCAATCGATACTATAGAGGCTCTTATATTTTGTTTCCAGATAATCCATAAAGGGTTGAGCTGACAGCTCTTGTCCAGTGAGCTCCAGAACCAGCTCTTCAGCCTTGCGACCTCGTCCAAGCGCATGAATATTTTTCCTGAGCCAGCCCAGAAGACCAGAGAAGTCACCCCGGGCACAAGATTCATCAAGACCGGGAAGGTCCTGCCTGGCTTGATTATAGAATTGCACGCTATATAGATTCCCCAGGGTGTAGGTTGGAAAATATCCAAAGGCCCCAAATGACCAATGTACATCCTGTAGAACACCTTCAGAATCCGTTGTGGGTCGTACTCCCAGATATTCTTCCATTTTCTCATTCCACAATTGAGGAAGTTCTGCCACTGGAAAGTTGTCATTAATCAACATTTTTTCAATCTCAAAACGAAGCATGATATGCAGATTATACGTGGCTTCATCAGCCTCAACCCGGATCAAGCTGGGTTTTACCCGGTTCATGGCGGCAAAAAACATATCGCGATCCGTATTTCTCAATTGGTCCGGGAATTTGGCTTGAAGCTTGGGATAGGCATAGCGCCAGAAAGACGGGCTTAAGCCAACCAGGTTTTCCCACATTCTGGACTGGCTCTCATGGATACCCAATGAAATAGACTGACCCAGTGGGTTGCCATACTCCTCAACGGGCAGACCCTGTTCATACAGGGCGTGACCGCCTTCATGGAGGGTGCTGAGCAGGGCGGATTTTAAATCATTTTCCCGCAGCCGAGTGGTGGTGCGAACATCTGTGGGGTGCGTGCTGGTGGTAAATGGGTGGGCAGATCTATCCTGGCGACCGATATTGCTATCAAAGCCAATCGCTTTGAGCATGGCAATGCCAAAATCCCATTGTGTATCAACATCGTATTCCCTGGTAAGAACGCTACCGTTTACCCTGTGTTTAACTTCATGTATATTGGCAATAAGTGGTACCAGCCTGGTTCTAATTTCAGCAAATAATCCTGCCACTTTTTCAGACGTCATGTCGGGCTCAAATTGATCCAGCAGGCTGTCATAGGGCGTGGCACCAACCGCCAGATAGCCGGCCTTTTCTTTCTGAAGCTGAACCATTTTGGTTAGAAAGGGTTCGAAAAATGCAAAATCATTATCTTTTCTGGCTCTGACCCAGGCTTGCTGGGATACTGACGCGTGTTTCGCCAAATCGGTGACAAAGGCAGTGGGGAGCAGGGACTCCTGGCGGTAATCCCGCCAGATTTCTTTGAGTTGTCGCGTCTCCCGGTCGCTGAGCGTCATAATTCTTAACTCGCCAGTTTGTAGATCGATGAGTTCTTCCAGAGCGTTTTTTAACGGCTCCCCAACCAGCTTGGAATGCATAAGCGTGGTGATGTAGGCAACCTGCTCTGACCTGGCTGCACCAGCCCCTTCGGGCATATATGTTTCCTGGTCCCACCCCAACAGGGCTTCAATTCCCTGTAGATGGCTGGCCTCAAGTAGTTCTTTTAAAATAGTTT